>OIYG01000170.1_pt1 | contig 70746 bp, 74 predicted proteins | sample 1587861 | NCBI WGS metagenome assembly OIYG01 (sample SAMN03283272) | human gut metagenome | biome: human-associated habitat; material: feces | host: Homo sapiens | place: Peru | collected 2012
AGGATTACACAATGCCGCTTCGTATAATGGAATACGATGTAAGGGAATATTTAAGACAGGTAAAGAGTAACAAAGGCGTACAGGTCCGGATAAAGCCAATCATCACGATTGTAATGTACTGGAAAGCCGATAAATGGAACCAGCCTTTAAGCGTAAAAGACATGTTTGATAAGAATACGGTCAGATGGCTTGAAGACAACGGACTTGGAGGATATATCCAGGATTACAGGATGCACCTGTTTGAACCCGGAGCTGTAAAAGAAGAAGATCTTGAAAAGTTCAAAACAGAACTTAAAGATGTTATTGCCTATGTGAAATACAGTAAAAGCACGGAGGAATTAAGAAAATACAACGAAAAAAACAGACCTGGTCTGTCAAAGGATACGGTATCGCTTATTAATGTACTGACAAACAGTAAATATGAATTTATCGAAGGAAAGGAGAGACTCGATATGTGCGAAGCATTTGATGGAATAAAAGCAGAAGGAATTGCAGAAGGAATAGCAAAAGGAATTGCCGAAGGAAAAGCAGAAGGAAAAGCAGAAGGAAAAGCAGAAGGAAAAGCCGAAGAACTAAAGGAAAAATACAAATCATGGGTAACATTAAGCAACAATCTAAAAAAGAGAGGTATGAGTAATCCTGAAATTGCTGCTTTACTTGGTGTACCGGAAACTGAATTACAAAAGGCATTTAAGATGATTAAAGAAGAAAATGAAAATATAAAATAAACTAAACGATATTAATGATTTTCATAACCTCTTGACAAGAGTAGTATAATGTGTTTGAAGTAAAAGAAATGGTTCAATGAAAGAAGGAATTTTTATGAAAAAGTTACTTGTACCGGTTATACTTATGATGGCATTGTTAGCAGGATGCGGCAATGCAGGCAATGATTCACTTGTCAATAAAGATTACACCATTGATTCAAGTGACAGTAATGAAGCTGAAGTGACCACTCCGGCAAAGAATGAAGAACAGCAGACAACTTCAATTAAGAAAGAAGAACAGCAGACAACTCCTGCCAGGGAAAATAAAGACAACAACACAAATGCCTCTAAAGGAAATATAGAAAATCAGCCATCAGATGACAGGTTTGCATATAAGATAAAAGGCTCAATAATGGATTTTGATTCTGTAAAGGGCCCATATATTATAATTGACCTTGATAAGATGACAGTCCTTGATTCAACAAGTAAGAATGCCAGAATTGACAATTATTCATATGACGGAACAGTCCTTACCATAACATTATCCAGCGATGAAGATAAGAATCCACAGACATATGTAATAGATACAAGTGTAAAGTCAATGGGTAAGTTACCTGTATCCTAAATCAAGTTGGTGTAAAAGCGTAAAAAAATATTGCATATATAAATAACTTGTGTTAAATTACATCTTAGTGACGAGAGTCAATTCAGACCGCTTCATTTATGAAGAGAGCCTTACGGACAGGCGGGTCGGCTGCCGGGCGGATAATCCGCATTATTGATTACATTATCATCTTGTGAAAGTCAATAAGAGCAGTAGGCTTTTATGTGCTGAATACTCTGGCAACATATAATTATTTGTATTTGACGACAACAGGTGGTAATGATACCACCTGTTATTTTTATATATACAAGGAGACCTTCAAATGGATTTGGAAAGACAGAAGCATGCACCTATATGTGATGCACTGGAAAGATTTAAGAAAAAGAGAGTAGTACCTTTTGATGTTCCGGGACATAAGAGAGGAAGAGGTAATCCGGAATTATGTGATTTACTTGGAGAACAATGTGTAGGACTTGATGTGAACAGCATGAAGCCTCTTGATAATCTTTGCAATCCGGTGTCAGTAATTTCAGAAGCAGAAGAACTGATGGCAGATGCATTTAATGCGGCAGGAGCATTTCTGATGGTTGGAGGGACAACAAGTGCTGTACAGGCGATGGTTTTGTCTGTATGTAAAGAAGGAGACAAAATTATTTTACCGCGAAACGTACATAAAAGCGTGATTAATGCACTGATTTTATGCGGAGCGGTACCTGTTTATGTTAATCCTACAACACATCCTGAGATTGGTATATCGCTTGGGGTACCTGTGGATAAGATGCAAAAGGCAATAGAAGAAAATCCTGATGCTGTGGCGGTGCTTATTAACAATCCCACATATTACGGAATCTGCAGTGATTTGAAATCATTAACCGATTTGGCACATAGTCATGGGATGAAAGTACTGTGTGACGAGGCCCACGGAACACATCTTTACTTTGGAAGTAATTTACCAATATCGGGCATGGCGGCAGGGGCAGACCTTGCGGCGGTATCCATGCACAAATCGGGTGGAAGCCTGACGCAAAGTTCCGTGCTTTTGACGGGACAAAATATGGACAAAGGACTTGTAAGACAGATAATTAATCTTACTCAGACAACGTCGGCAAGTTATTTACTTTTATCAAGTCTTGACCTTAGCAGACGTAATCTTGCCCTGCGTGGAAAAGAATGTTTTGACAAAGTTGTTGAGATGGCAGAATATGCGAGAGAAGAAATTAACAGAATCGGTGGATATTATGCATACGGGCGTGAACTTGTGGATGGTGTTAATGTTTTTGATTATGACGTTACCAAGCTTTGCATATATACAAGGAATATCGGGCTTACGGGAATAGAAGTGTATGATTTGCTCAGGGATGAGTATGATATTCAGATTGAATTCGGGGACCTTGGAAGCATTATGGCATACATCTCAATCGGCGACAGGTTAAGGGATATTGAGAGATTGGTAGGTGCATTGGAGGATATAAAAAGACTTTATGCAAAGGATGGAAGCAACCTTGCATGTGTAGATTTTATAGAGCCTGAAGTTGTTAAAAGTCCTAAACAGTCATTTTATGCAGAGAAGGTTTCAATGCCGCTTTCAAAAAGTGCAGGAAATGTCTGTGGTGAATTCGTAATGTGTTATCCACCGGGAATTCCAATACTTGCACCGGGAGAACTGATAACAGATGAGATAATTGAACATATTGTTTTTTCAAAAGAAAAAGGCTGCAGCCTTCAGGGTGCGGCTGACCCGGATGTGGAAAATATCAGGGTTTTAAAATAATCATACAGGAGAAATGAGATGGCAGGGAAAAAAGCAGAAATGTGGTTCTCTGATTATCAGACAGAAAATGTCTGCCTTGATATCAGAATTGAAAAAGAGCTTTATTCGGGACAAAGTGAATATCAGCGTATAGAAATACTGCAATCTGAATCTTTTGGCAGAATACTTGTTCTTGATGGAAGCATTGTATTTTCGGAAGCAGATGAATTTATATATAACGAAATGGTTACGCATGTACCGATGTCGGTACATCCCGATGTTAAAAAAGTGCTTATAATAGGCGGCGGTGACGGAGGCGTATGCACCGAATTTACGGCATATCCCGAAATTGAAGAAATAGATGTTGTTGAGCCTGATGAAGAACTCGTAGAGGTATGTATGAAATATTTTCCGGATACGGCAAGAGGCCTTAATGACGAAAGGGTGCATATATATCATCAGGACGGGCTTAGGTTTCTGCGAGGCAGAAAAGGAGAATATGACATAATTATAAATGATTCTACAGACCCGTTTGGACACACGGAAGGACTTTTTACTAAAGAATTTTATGGAATATGTTATCAGGCACTTAAGGAAGATGGAATAATGGTTTATCAGCATGGAAGCCCCTTCTTTGATGAAGATGAATCAGCATTCCGTTCAATGCACAGGAAAGTATACAGAAGTTTTCCTATAAGCAGGGTATATCAGGCGCATGTGCCTACATGTGCCAGCGGCTACTGGATGTTTGGTTTTGCCAGTAAAAAATATCACCCGCTTAATGATTTTGATTCAAAAAGATGGGAAGAGAGACATCTTAAAACATGGTATTACACAACTAATCTTCACCTTGGAGCTTTTATGCTGCCAAAATATGTTGAGGATTTATTAGAACAGGAGGAAAAAGAGAATGGCTAGATTATTAATTATCGGATGCGGTGGAGTTGCAGGAGTTGCAATAGCAAAATGTTGTCAGAACAGTGAGGTATTTACGGATATCTGTATTGCCAGCAGGACGGTTTCAAAATGTGAGGCGGTTAAAGAAAAACTTGCACCACATACTAAGACAAGAATTACAACAGCTAAAGTTGACGCAGATAATGTTGAAGAGCTTGTTGCACTTATTAAAGAGTATGGACCAACGGCAGTTCTTAATGTGGCATTGCCTTATCAGGATCTTACAATAATGGATGCATGCCTTGAAGCAGGCGTTGATTATATTGACACTGCTAATTATGAACCGGAGGATACAACGGATAAAGTCTGGAGGGAAAAGTATGAAAAAAGGTGCAAAGAAGAAGGCTTCAGTGCATATTTTGATTACAGCTACCAGTGGGCTTATGAAGATAAATTCAGGAACGCCGGACTTACCGCACTTCTTGGAACCGGTTTTGATCCCGGAGTAACAAGTGTGTATACAGCTTATGCCCTGAAACATTATTTTGATGAAATCCATACAATAGATATTCTTGACTGTAACGGTGGTGACCATGGTTATCCTTTTGCAACTAATTTTAATCCCGAAGTTAATTTAAGGGAAGTAAGTGCACCGGGCAGTTATTGGGAGAACGGCAAATGGATTGAAGTGCCTGCCATGAGCATTAAGAGGGAATATGATTTCCCACAGGTAGGGATGAAAGATATGTACCTTCTGCACCACGAGGAAATAGAATCCCTTGCTAAAAATATTCCGGGAGTAAAAAGAATCCGTTTCTTTATGACATTCGGACAGAGCTACCTTACCCACATGAAATGTCTTGAAGACGTGGGAATGTTGTCAACGGAACCGGTTATGCATAATGGACAGGAAATAGTTCCAATCCAGTTTCTTAAAACACTTCTTCCTGACCCCGCTTCACTTGGAGAGAGAACAGTTGGCAAAACTAATATAGGATGTATTTTTAACGGCGTTAAAGATGGTAAAGAAAAGACAATTTACATCTATAATGTCTGTGACCATCAGGAATGTTATAAGGAAGTGGGAAGTCAGGCAATCAGTTATACTACAGGAGTACCGGCTATGATTGGAGCAATGCTTGTATGTCAGGGAATATGGAAAAAACCTGGCGTATTCACCACTGAACAGTTTGACCCGGATCCATATATGGAGGCTCTTAACAGGTTCGGACTTCCTTGGGTTGTTGATGAGAATCCTGCAACTGTAGAATAATCGGCGAGGTTATAAAGTGAAAATTAACGAGTTACCAACACCCTGCTATGTTATAGATGAAAATATCATAGAGGAAAACTGCAAGGTTCTTGCAGATGTTATGAAAAAAACAGGCTGTCATGTGCTCCTGGCGCAGAAAGCGTTTTCCAATTATGCTTTGTATCCGCTGATTGGAAAGTATTTATCAGGAACAACTGCCAGCGGACTTTATGAAGCAAGACTTGGCAGAGAAGAAATGGGCAGGGAAAACCATGTTTTTGCTCCGGCATATAAGGATGAGGATATGGATGAACTTGTAAAAATATGTGACCATATTGTATTTAATTCCATATCCCAGTTAGAAAAACACAAAGAAAAATGCAGAAACGTCAGCATAGGAATACGTGTTAATCCTGAATTTTCAACGCAGGATGGACACGAAATTTATGACCCTTGCGGAAAAGGAAGCCGCCTTGGTGTGACTGCCAACCTGCTTAGAAATGCAGATTTAACCGGAATTGACGGACTCCATTTTCATACGCTTTGTGAGCAGAATTCGGATGATTTGAAGAAAACACTTGATGTTGTTGAAGAAAAGTTTGATTTCCTTCTTAGGAAGGTTAAATGGGTAAATTTTGGCGGTGGACATCATATTACGAGAAAAGACTATGATGTGGAGCTTTTATGCGACTGTATTACCCATATAAAAGAAAAATATAATGTCAAAGTATATATTGAACCGGGAGAAGCGGTTGCACTTAATGCAGGTTATTTTATCACAACGGTGCTTGATAAGGTTAAAAACAGCGGAATAACCTGCCTTATTCTTGACGGAAGTGCGGCCTGCCATATGCCGGATGTGCTTGAAATGCCGTACACACCACCATTATCAGAAGGCAGCATTATAGAGACTCCGGAAAAAGAATTTGACTACAGGCTTGGCGGAAATACCTGTCTTGCCGGTGACATTATTGGTAATTACAGATTTGACCATGATGTTCAGATTGGCGAACGCCTGACTTTTTGTGATATGGCGATTTATTCCATGGTAAAAAATAATACATTTAATGGGATACCGCTTCCATCCATATATTCAATGGATAGAAACGGGGATTGCCGTCTGATAAAATCTTTTGGATATAATGACTTTAAAGAAAGGCTTTCATAGATAATGGACTATAGTATAATAAAAAATTACCGTATGCCCGGTGAATTTGAACCCCATGACGGCTGTATTATGATATGGCCCGTGCGACAGGGCAGCTGGCCTTATAACGGCAGGGATGCCAAAAAAGCATTTATGGAAGTTGCCAAAGCCATTGCTAAAAGTGAAAAAGTATACATGCTTGCGGATGAAAGTCATATTGAAGAAGTTAAAAACAGCCTTGCGGAAAATATGGAGGCTGTGCTTATAGAAAGCGATGATGCATGGGCAAGAGATGTGGGACCTACCTATGTTGTTGATGATAAAGGCAACAGAATGGGAATTAACTGGAAATTTAACGCATGGGGAGGCAGCTTTGACGGGCTTTATATGCATTATGACAAAGATGATAAGGTAGCTTCACGGTTTTTAAAGTATACAGGAGATATGATTTTTGACGCCCATCCTTTTGTACTTGAAGGCGGTTCGATTCACAGCGACGGAGAAGGCACAATTCTTACTACGGAAGCATGTCTTTTAAGCAAGGGCCGTAATCCTTCAATGACCAAAAATGAGATTGAGGATATACTTCTTAAAACACTCGGCGGAAGAAAAGTTCTCTGGCTTCCATGCGGTATATATAATGATGAGACTAATGAGCATGTTGACAATATATGTGCATTTACAAGACCGGGCAGAGTAGTGCTTGCGTGGACTGATGATAAAAATGATCCTCAATATGAGATGAGCAGAAGATGTGAAGAATATCTTTTACAACAAAAAGATGCAATGGGAAGATCTATTGAGATTGTTAAACTGCCGGTTCCTTCAACTCCTGTTCTTGTTAAAGAAAGTGACCTAAAAGGATATGTTTTTGAAGAAGGCGAGGATGTGAGAGAAGCGGGAGAACGGCTGGCTGCCAGTTATGTTAATTTCTATATATCCAATAAAAGTGTTATTGTTCCACAATTTGGTGATGTTAATGATGAAACAGCGGTTAATATTCTGCAAAAGGAATTTCCCGGGAGGATGGTATGCCCTGTCAAAGCAGATGTGATTTTGCTTGGAGGAGGAAATATTCATTGCATTACCCAACAGATTCCTAAAGGAGGAAAATAATGAGAAAAGTATGTGTTGCTTCCATTCAGATGAAGTGCAGCAGGGAAGTTAATGAAAATATTCTTACGGCAGACAGACTTGTAAGGACTGCCGCAGAAAAAGGAGCAGAAATTATTCTGCTTCCTGAACTTTTTGAGAGACAATATTTTTGCCAGGAAAGACGATATGAGTACTACGGATTTGCAAAACCGGTTGAGGATAATGATGCAGTAAAACATTTTCTGCCTGTGTCTGAGGAACTAAATATTGTTCTGCCATTGAGTATTTATGAAAAGGACGGAAATGTTCTGTATAATACTGTTGTGGTACTTGACTGCGGAAAAATACTTGGAATTTACAGGAAAACACATATTCCGGATGACCATTTTTATCAGGAAAAATTTTATTTTACTCCGGGAAATACAGGATTTGTGACATTTAAAACAACTTACGGACAGATAGGAATCGGTATATGCTGGGACCAGTGGTTTCCGGAAACAGCAAGGTGCCTCACACTTAACGGGGCAGAGCTTTTATTTTATCCTACGGCGATTGGCAGTGAACCTATCCTTAACTGTGACAGCATGAAGCACTGGCGTAATGTTATGAAAGGTCATGCCGCAGCTAATATTATTCCTGTTATAGCAGCCAACAGATACGGCCTTGAAGAAGTAACGCCGTGTGATGCCAACGGAAACCAGAGTTCTTCACTGGAGTTTTACGGTTCCGGATTTATTACTGATGCTACGGGCGAACTGCTCTGTGAGTCGGGAAGAAAAGGCGATGACATTCTTTTACAGGAATTTGACCTTGATGAAATAGCCGCAATGCGACTTGAGTGGGGACTTTTCAGAGACAGAAGACCGGAATGTTACGAAAAAATATTGAAATAACACACGTTAATGTGTTAAAATGAGTAGTGCAAAATTTTAGCACTCGATTAAATTCCAAGGAGGAAGAGATGGGAAAACTTTTTAAACTCAAAGAGAATGGTACTACTGTTCGTACTGAGATAGTTGCAGGTCTTACCACATTTATGACAATGGCTTATATCATTGCATTAAATCCTAACCTGTTAACGGCTTTTGGTGCCAATGGTGGAACAGAGTTATGGAACGGTGTGTTCCTTGCAACATGTATTGCTTCCGCAATCGGTATGTTCGTAATGGCATTTCTTGCCAATAAGCCTTTTGCCCTTGCACCGGGTATGGGACTTAACAGCTTTTTTGCTGTTGTTGTAGGTAATATTGTTTCAATTACGGGATTAACTTACACTGAATCATTTCAGGCAGGACTTTGCATAATCCTTATTGAAGGTATTATTTTCTTTATCCTTTCTGTACTTAATGTACGTGAGAAAATTGTTCAGGCAATTCCTTTGGGAGTAAGACTTGGTATTGCTCCTGCAATCGGTCTTATGCTTATGAACATTGGTTTAGGTTCTAATGCGGGTATTTATAGTGATAAGGGTGGCCCTTTCTATGTAATGAGAGACTTTTTCGGTTCATTAACACCGGGTCTTGCAAGAGATACAATGGGCTCAGGTTACTCAGCAATGGTTTTAGCTGTAGTGACAATGTTTATCGGATTATTTGTTATCATTATACTTGCTCATAAGAAAGTTAAAGGTGCCGTTTTGCTTGGTATGCTTGCTTCTTGTGTTATCTACTGGGCAGGCGAAGCTATCTTCCTTGATACTAATCCGTTTGCATCACTTAAGGGTGCTTCTTTTGTACCACCATTCGCAGATATGGCAGAGACAACATTATTCAAGTTCAATTTTTCAGGATTTGTTGAAATTGGATGGTTTACAGCAATTACGCTGATAATTACATTCTGTATTATAGATATGTTTGATACAATCGGAACTCTTGTAGGAACAGCTTCAAGAGCCGGTATGGTTGATGAAAATGGAGAGATGCCTAACATGAAGCAGGCATTGATTGCAGATGCTGTAGCGACAGTAGCAGGTTCTGCAACAGGTACTTCTACAGTTACAACATTCGTAGAATCAGCTTCAGGTGTTGAAGCCGGCGGACGTACAGGTCTTACAGCTTTGGTAACAGGTATTCTTTTCCTTGCATGTATGTTTATTGCACCTATTGCAGCAATTATTCCACCTGCCGCTACATCAGCAGCGCTCATCTATGTTGGTATCCTTATGATTAGTGGTCTTAAGAAAATTAACTTTGATGATATGACACAGACAGTTCCTGTAGCACTTATGTTAATTTCAATGCCTATATCAGGATCTATCGGACATGGTATTGGTTTAGGATTAATTGCCTATACAGTAATTAAATTATTCACAGGTAAGGCTAAGGAAGTTTCAGTTCTTACTTATATAATTTCAATTATATTCCTTATTAAATTTTTCCTTGTTGTTACCGTGTAATAACATAGGATAATATAAAAAAATAAACAGGCTGTTCCACTATTGTGTGGGCAGCCTGTTTTTATATAAAAAAATCTTTAAATATCTAAATTATGAATATTTACAAAACTAAAGCAAAATAATATAATACATATTAGGAGGCGGTAAAATGATTTCATATAAAAAACTATTTTTAATAATGGAAGAACGGGAAATATCAAAAGAAAAATTAAAAAATGAGACCGGGATTTCATCAGCCACATTAGCCAAACTTTCAAAAAACGAGGATGTATCAATGGCAACAGTTCAAAGTATATGTGAGTATCTTGATTGCCAGCCCGGTGCAATTTTATCTTATGAAAAAAATATTGATGAAAATTCTGTCATTTTCAGACTTAGGGAAGAAATGGAGATGAAATTAAAGGGAGGATTATATCATCAGACACAAATAAGATTTGCATACAATTCTAATCATATAGAAGGAAGCAGATTGACAGAGGACCAGACAAGAAGTATATACGAGACACATACCATTGGAGATATGGAGGGACATGAAAAAGTAGATGATATTATTGAAACCGTAAATCATTTCAGATGTTTTGATTATATTTTATCCGTTGCAGATAAAGAATTATCGGAGGAAATAATTAAAAAAGTTCATTATATTTTGAAAAGCGGAACAACGGACAGTCAGAAAGAATGGTTTGCGGTGGGAGAATATAAAAAGCGTCCCAATATGATTGGAAGCATGGTTGAAACTACGCCTCCGTCAAAAGTCCCTACGGAGATAAAAAAGTTACTGATAGACTATAGGGAAATGAGTAATATAACTTTTGAAGATATAATTGATTTTCATTATCGGTTTGAAAAAATACATCCCTTTCAGAACGGTAACGGACGGGTAGGGAGACTTATAATGTTTAAGGAATGTCTTAAAAACAATATTCCTCCTTTTGTTATTGAAGATTCGGCAAAGGAATATTACAGGAGAGGATTGAATGAGTATGCTTCAGAAAAAGGATATCTTACTGAGACCTTCAGATTATCACAGGATAATTACAAAAAAATGTTAGAATATTTTGAATATATATAAAATATAAAAATCACTGAGGGCATACCGCCATCCGGAAGTCAGACCTGTAAATCTGACAACAGGAGGCGGATGTTCTCAGTGATTTATTTTAATTCAAATAATGCGGCACTGAAGCGTGGCATTGTGCAGGTTAATGCGTTGCCGTCAATATGCCAGAACACATTGTTTTCATCGGCATTTCCGCCATAACATTTCCAATCACTGTTCATAAGGATATTTACACCCTTATTATCCGGAAGTTCAATCCGGTAATCAATCTGCTCATATTTGCTGAAGTTAAATATGGCAAATATACGGCTTTTATTATCTTCTCTCAGAATAGAGTACATAAGTCGGTCAGGGGAGTTACAATCCAGCCATTTAAAACCGTCGTAATCATATTCTTTTCCGAAAAAAGCCGGGTGGGAAAGATAATTTTTGTTAAGATCTGCAATGTAATTGTTAAATGCCCTATGGATAGGAAAATCAAGAAGCATAAAGTCCTGTTCCCTTTTTTCATCCCATTCCCTGAACTGACCGAGTTCATTACCCATGAAATTAAGCTTTTTGCCGGGATGAACCATCATATACATATAAAAAGCTCTTGCCTGAGGAAACTTAATATCGTAGTCACCATACATTTTCTGTAAAATTGTAGCTTTGCCGTGAACCACCTCGTCGTGGGAGAGAGGCAGAAGAAACTTTTCATTATAGTAGTACATCATGGAGAAAGTGAGCTTATGGTAATTGTTATATCTGTCGTCCGGTGACATCTGAAAATATGATAATGTATCATGCATCCAGCCCATATCCCATTTGTAATCAAATCCAAGTCCGCCTTCCGACACTGATTTGGTAACATTGGCAAAATTGGTTGAGTCCTCGGCAGCAAGAAAACATCCCGGATTTCTGTCTTTGAGTCCCTGATTCATATATTTGATGAAATCAACGGCATTACCGTTAACACCTCTTTTTTCATCACCATGCCAATAAATTATACGGCTGATTGCATCCATTCTGAGACCATCAAAATGGAAAGTCCGGAGCCAGTAGTTGGCACATGACTGGAGAAAACTTCTGACCTCACCTCTTGAATGCATAAAGTTATTGCTGCCCCATTCACTGATACCTACGTCATTGTTAGGATATTCGTAAAGTGCAGAACCGTCATATTTGGCAAGTCCATAGTAATCTACAGCAAAGTGTACAGGCACAAAATCAAGTATTGCACCGATTTTGTTACGGTGAAGTTCATCTATCATATACATAAGGTCTTCGGCGGTGCCGTATCTGCTTGTAGGGGCAAAGAATCCGGTATTCTGGTAACCCCAGCTTTCATCGCATGGATGCTCGCTGATTGGAAGAAGCTCGATGTAATTGTATCCGTTTTCCTTAAGATAAGGAATGAGTAGTTTTACAAGTTCCCTGTAATTATACCAGTCGGTAGGGCCATCACCTTTCTTTTTCCAAGAACCGGCATGTAATTCATATATGTTAAGAGGACCGTTAATACATGAAGTCCTGTTCTTAATCCATGCACTGTCCTTGAATTTGTATGAGGAAAGATTTCTTATAATTGATTTGTGGTCAGGTCTTAATTCCATACCAAAACCATAAGGGTCACAGTGGTCGGTATATTGGCTTCCGTGATGGTAAATTCTGTATTCATAGGTGTCACCACAGGCTGCATCAGCAACTTTTACTTCATAGAAATTGCCGTCGGAAATGCAGTTCATAGGGATTTCCCTGCCTTTATGAAGAAGAACCACACCTGAAGCAGATGGAGCGAATGTTCTGAAAACTACACCGTCATCCTCCACATGGGCGCCCAGCCATTCGTGGGCATCAAATATTTTTCCTGTATAAAAACCATAATTGTCCATATTGTTTACCTCTTGACTTATTCTGTATTTCTGTTATAAAGATAATAGACACCAGTCTAAAAAACAACGTGCTATTTTTAAAATTAGTCAATTAATAGACACATAGAGGAAAAAGGATAATAAAATGGATTTAAGAATGAAAAAAACTTTGGCTGCAATCCGTAATGCATTTATTGAATTAAGGTCACATAAGCCTCTTGAAAAGATTACAGTAAAGGAACTGACAGAAAAAGCAGAAATCAGCAAGGCAACATTTTACCTTCATTATCAGGATGTATATGATCTGTCATCATCAATCCAGGAGGAAGTAATTGAGGAAGTATTTTCCAATATAGAGAATCCCGAAACAATTCTTTCTGATACGGAAGGGTTTACAAGAACACTCTTTTATGCTACATCTGCGTCTAAAGCACTGATTGATATTGTGTTTGCAGACAACCAGGCAATTGTACTCCCTGAAAAAATTGAGGAGAAGATAAAAAAAAGTATTTTTACCATTCATCCGGAATTTAAAGATGATATAAGGCTTAATATATCTATTACATTCAGGGTTCAGGGGGCCTATAACGTGTATAGAAAATATTACGGAATTTATGAACAGGAGGAGATTATTAACAATCTATGTGTGATATTTAATTAAATAATAACCGTGCTTGATTTATTATTTATTAAATGATATAGTATGCGAGGATGGTATTCGGAAAGAAGCTGTACCTGATTAATTTTGACCCATATGCTTTTATTGCTTACATTGTTTTTACAAGTAGGACTTTAACGGAGGAATGCGTATGAGAATAGGATTTATTGGCGCAGGGAAAGTAGGATTTACCCTGGGAAAATATTTTGCCGTCAACGGACTTGATGTTGCAGGATATTACAGCCGCAATTATAAATCGGCTGAGGAAGCCGCTGCATTTACCTGTTCAGAAGCGTTTGATTCAATCACACGGCTGGCAGGCATATGCGATATTATTTTTTTGACCGTTACTGACGGAAACATCAGAGAAGTAGCGGAGAGTTTAAAAAGGGCAGATATATCGGACAGGATAATCTGTCATTGTAGTGGGGCACTATCATCAGAAATCTTTTCGGACATAACCGGATGCACCGGTTATTCAGTTCATCCGTTCTTTGCAATCAATAATAAATATGATTCTTACAAAGAACTTACATCCACGTTATTTACAATTGAAGGACCGGATATCCACAGGGATTGTGTTGCTTCCCTGATAAGGCAGTGTGGCAATAAAGTGATATTTATACAGCCGGATATGAAGGCAAGGTATCACGGAGCTGCGGTATTTGCCAGCAATCTTTTAATGGGATTAATGGAGACGGCAGTTGATGAGCTTGCAGCCTGTGGATTCTCTAAAGAGGATGCACTTACCGCAATCTATCCACTTGCTTTGAATAATTTAAAACATCTGGAAAACAATAGCCTTGAGGACTCCCTTACGGGACCGTTAGAGCGTAACGATGTCAGCACGGTCAGAAAACATCTTGAATGTTTTAAAGACGATGACAGAATGATGTATATTTTATTATCCCGTAAGGCACTTGAAATTGCAAAAAGAAAAAATTCTGACAGAGATTACAGAGAAATGGAGGATTTGTTATATGACAACAGTCACTACACTAATGAACATGAAAAAGAAGGGCGATAAGATTACAATGCTTACCTGCTACGATTATTCAATGGCAAAATTAATGGATAATGCAGGCGTTGATACGCTTCTTGTAGGTGATTCCCTGGGAATGACCATACTTGGGTATGAGGACACACTTTCAGTTACAATGGAAGATATGATTCACCATACGGCAGCAGTTGCCAGGGGAGCAAAGAACGCCCTTGTTATCGGAGATATGCCATTTATGTCATATCAGGTTTCTGTCGAACAGGCAGTAATTAATGCAGGAAGACTTATTAAAGAAGGCAGGGCACAGATGGTCAAGCTTGAAGGCGGTGCAAGTGTCTGCCCTCAGATAGAGGCTATTGTAAAGGCGTCAATTCCTGTATGCGCACACCTTGGACTTACCCCACAGTCAATTAACATGTTTGGCGGATTTAAGGTGCAGGGTAAGACAGAGGAAGCTGCCAAGAAAATTATTGACGATGCCAGAAAGATTGAAGCTGCGGGAGCGTCAATGGTAGTCCTTGAAGGAATACCTACAAAGCTTGCCCGGATTATAACAAAAGAACTTACAATTCCTACAATCGGTATCGGAGCAGGCCGGTTCTGTGACGGACAGGTGCTTGTATATCAGGACATGTTAGGCATGTTCAGTGATTTTAAGCCTAAATTTGTAAAGGTATTTGCCAATACCGGAGAATTTATGACTAATGCTTTTAATGACTACATTAAAGAAGTAAAAGATGGTTCATTCCCTGCTGAAGAAAATTCTTATGCGGTAGATGATGGAATTTTTGACTTCATTAATGAATAAAATAAAGAGGTAAAAGATAAAATGAAAGTAGAAGGAACAGTTAAATCAGTTAAAGACCAGGTTAAAGAATGGAAAAAGGAAGGCTTAAGCATAGGATTTGTCCCAACAATGGGATATCTCCATGAAGGACATGCAAGTCTTATTAAAGCCGCAAGAGAAGGCAATGACAGAGTTGTTGTAAGTATTTTTGTCAATCCTATGCAGTTTGGACCGACAGAAGATCTTGCAAGCTACCCAAGAGACCTTGCAAAAGACAGTGCTTTGTGTGAATCCTTAGGCGTTGATATGATCTTTCATCCGGAACCTGAAGAAATGTATCATGAAAATTTCAGCTCTTATGTGGATATGTCAGTGCTTACAGAAGAACTTTGCGGATTAAGCAGACCTGTTCATTTCAGGGGTGTATGCACAGTTGTTAATAAGTTTTTTAATATTGTACAGCCTGACAGGGCATATTTTGGACAAAAAGATGCACAGCAGCTTGCAATAATAAAACATATGGTTGAAGACCTCAATATGAATGTGGAAATTATCGGATGCCCTATTATCAGAGAAGCTGACGGACTTGCAAAAAGTTCAAGAAATACCTACCTCTCAGCAGAAGAGAGAAAGGCAGCCCTTATTCTCAGTAAGAGTATAAACCTTGGACGCAAGATGGTAGAAGACGGTGAAACAGACACAGGCGTTATCACAAAAGCCATGACAGACCTTATTAACACAGAACCACTTGCAAAAATTGATTATGTTAAGGCTGTTGACGGCATCACAATAAGACCTGTTGCAAAGGTTAAGAAGCCTATGCTGGTTGCGATTGCGGTATACATCGGTAAGACAAGACTTATAGATAATTTCATGATTTAAGCTGTCCTTTAACCCCTTGATTTGACAAATTACAGAAAATGTGTAATTATATGGGGTATATTTAGAGAAGGAAAAAGTTATGATAAGAAAATCAAGTTGTATTTTTGTCCTGACACTTGTAGTCCTTGCACTTGTGGCGGCTGTCGGGTCAATTGATAATAACAGGATGATTGCCGGAAATAACGGAGTATCGGATAATGAGATTGTTACCGATATGGATGATATGGTTAAATATGATATCAGCATAGAGTCTGTAAAACAGGATAAGGTATCGGGAACGCTTTCAGGCGGAGAGACAGGTACCTCAGAAAATGTCAGTGAGGCACCTACGGAGCCTGTTACACAAGCACCGACAGAACCTGCGACAGAACCTGCGACAGAGCCGGTGACAGAAGCACCTACAGAGCCTGTTACAGAACCGGAAACAGCAGCTCCTGTTAATTGGAAATATGTATATGTCGGAGATTCCAGAACAAAAGGACTTAAAGCGGCACTTGAGAAATATGGCAGAATTACCGGTAAAGAGACTTTTATCTGTGAAATCGGTGAAGGATATGACTTCCTTATGGCTAATATGGCTAATATCAGAAGTGTATGTGATTCTTCAACAGTTCTTATAATAGGACTTGGAATTAATGATATGAAATACAGATATAACGAGTATATAGCGGCTATTAATAATATGGCGGCTACAATGGACTGCCAGATTTATTTTATGCTTGTTAATCCGGTTAATGAAGCGGAAGAAGCGGCTGACGGCAAGTTCCATATTACAAATGCCGATATAGATACTTTTAACGCCAGAATGTTGTCGGGACTTGGACCAAGTGTCCATATTATAGATACTAATTCATATCTTAAAAATGTAATCGTCAATTACACTACAATGGATGGATTACATTATACGGATGAGACGTATATAATCGTCTATGATTATATGCAGAATTTTATACCCCATAGTTAAAAATAACGAGATTCGCAGGACTTTATGCGAATCTCGTTTTTAATTAGTTGTGTATACGTTCTGATTTATAAATTTCGGTAAATAATTCATATTCGCCTTTGTATCCGTCAGCACAATAGAAAGTATATTCATTGTTCTCAAGTTCTGCAGTTGACTGCATTGCTTTACCTGTGAAAAATAATTTATCTTTTCTGACAAATACAAGAACTTCATGAAGGGCAACATTGATATAATGATGACCTTTTCTAAGAGGTACAACATCACGGTCTTCAAGACTTCTGAAACGTATCATTGTCATATCCTCCGGAAGATATACATATCTTCCAAAAGTATTCTGCTTATAGACCGGTGCAATCATTATATTTTCACCGACCATAAGCTGGTCTTCAATATGACGGCAGATTCTGTCTTCAGGAAAAGCAATACCCAAAGGAGTAAACATCAATGTGTTAAATTTAACTGATTTGAGATATTCACTGTAAAGGTAAGGAATCATGCCATATCTTAACGTAACAAGGTTACGGAATGTTTTGATGTTTTTGTAGCGGAAAAATTCCTGTGGTCTTGTACCAAGGGCTGCATGGTTACGCATAAGAGGGGTAAACATTGAAAGCTCGGTAAATCTCATCAGGAGGTCTTCCGTTGCATTATTGTTAAAGCCGCCTGTATCAGCACCGACATACATAAATCCACACATATTCATATTTGGAAGCTGGTGCATAATAAGTTCAATATGTGACCACCATGACGAATTATCACCTGTCCATATACCTGCATAACGGTGCATGCCAATATATGAAGCACGGGAAAACATAAGGACCTTTTTATCAGGTTCGATTATTCTGAATGCTTCCGCAGCCGCTCTTGTCATAAAATAGCCATATAAGTTGTGGACTCTTTCATGACATACCTTTTCACCGTTGAAGTTATGGTAAAAACTTCTGTAGTCCGAAGGACTGTTGGCAAGGCCGTTCACAAGGTCTTTGAAATCCCAGAGTTCCTGAAGGGAAAGGTCTTTGCCGACATATTTTTTAAGTTCTTCCATTGTCTTTTTAAGATTCTTTTCGGAATAAAAGAGAGCAGGCTCGTTCATATCGTTCCAGAAACCGTCAATGCCCATATCAATAAGTCTTTTGTATTTCATGCCGAACCAGTCACGGACTTTTTCATTAAGAAAGTCGGGGAGAAGAGATTTGCCGGGCCATACAGCTGTGACAAAATCGTTTCCGTCTTCATCCTTGCAGAAATAATCTTTTGCAGCACCTTCTTCGTAAACATCATAGCCACGTTCTTTTTTTACGGCGGCATCTATTATTGGAACAAGGTGGATATTGTTATCTTTCATCTCGGATACAAAGTTTTTGAAATCAGGAAAGGCTTTTTCACTGACTGTAAAATCTTTGTAGTTGTCCATATAGTCGATATCAAGATATACGGCATCTATAGGAATGTGGTTATCTCTGTAGCCTCTGACGATTTCCCTTACTTCATCGGCAGTATTGTAACTCCAGCGGCTTTGCTGATAACCAAAAGCCCATTTAGGAGCTACATAACTCTGACCGATTATTTCACGGAATTTTTTGATAATGTCCATAACATTATCGCCTTCTACAACATAAAGTTCATAGTTGGCTTCTTCCACAGAAACTGTTAATGTATCTAGGTCTGTATAGCCGAAATCAAAATATACTTTACCCGGAAAATCAACATATATACCATAAGTTTCCTCGCCGTCTACCACGAAAAAGTTGTGGGCGGCATAAAGAGAGGATTTGTCTTCAGTATGGCTGAAGTCATCTGTGCAATTACTGATATATCTGAAACCACGCTTATTAATACCACGAACACTTTCACCGAGTCCGTAAATAATATCATCTACTCCCAATTTTGCAGTAAAGGATTTCTTATCCTGACTCATTTCAATGTAGTCAGGAAGAGAGTTGACCAGTGGAAAGCTTTTAATAACCGCATCTGTTTTGAATGGTCTTCCAAAAGCATATTTAAAAATCATAGCTGCCTCCTAAAATTAATGGTGGAAAAGTCTGATTCCTGTGAAGCACATTGCGATTCCATACTTATTGCATGTATCGATTACATTATCATCCCTTACAGAACCACCCGGCTGTGCAATATATTTTACACCGCTTTTATGTGCTCTTTCTATATTATCACCAAATGGGAAGAAAGCATCCGAACCAAGGCAGACATTATCCATTTTGTCAAGCCATGCTCTTTTTTCTTCTCTTGTAAATACGGAAGGCTTTTCTGTAAAGAATTTCTGCCATGTACCTTCAGCAAGGATATCTTCGTATTCATCACCGATATATACGTCAATAGAGTTATCTCTGTCAGCACGTCCAATTCCTTCCTTAAACGGAAGATTAAGAACCTTTGGATTCTGACGGAGGAACCAGTTGTCAGCTTTCTGACCTGCAAGTCTTGTACAGTGAATACGTGACTGCTGACCTGCACCGATACCTATAGCCTGACCGCCCTTTGTATAACATACAGAGTTAGACTGCGTATATTTGAGGGTAATCATTGCAATGGCAAGGTCAATTCTGGCTGACTCAGGGATATCTTTGTTCTCTGTAACAACATTGGCAAAGAGCTCATCATTGATTACAAGTTCATTACGTCCCTGTTCAAAAGTAACACCGAATACGTCCTTGCGTTCAATAGGAGCAGGAACATATTCAGGATCAATTTTAATAACACAATAGTTGCCTTTTTTCTTGGCACTTAATATTTCAAGGGCTTCAGGCTCATAACCGGGAGCAATAATTCCGTCGGAAACTTCTCGCTTGATTAATTTTGCTGTAGCAACATCACATACATCTGAAAGTGAAATAAAATCACCGAAAGATGACATTCTGTCAGCACCTCTTGCTCTTGCGTAAGCATTTGCCATAGGAGTAAGTTCTCCCATATCGTCTACCCAGTAAATCTTTTTCTCTATGTCAGTTAATGGAAGACCTACTGCAGCACCGGCAGGTGATACATGCTTAAAAGATGTTGCAGCAGGAAGTCCTGTTGCTTTCTTAAGTTCACGCACAAGCTGCCATCCGTTGAAAGCGTCAAGGAGATTAATATATCCCGGCTTTCCGTTAAGTATCTCAATAGGAAGTTCTCCGTTCTGCATAAATACGCGGGCAGGTTTCTGATTAGGGTTACAACCGTATTTTAATTCAAATTCTTTCATCTTATACCTCACATTAATTGTTTTTGTTGATTATTTTTGTCTCGTATGAACCATCTTCAATATTGATATATCTTACAAAAAGTGAAACTTTGTTGTCGTTGTTAAGATTATTCCATACAAGGTCTGCGAAATCGTCCATGTTATCAGGAACGTCAACAAGTGTTGGTTCACCTTCAAAGCTTGGAAGCGGATTGCCGTCACCCATATATGTGTGTATAAAATGAGCCTCTCCGGCTACTGGGTTTTCGTATGCAAAAGTATATCTGTTGCAGGCTTCAGGGTTGCCGTTATTACTTTTTAAAATAGACATTGCATAGTTGAATGAACCGTTGTCAAAATGAAGTACACCTGAAATTCTAGGAGTGTAGTTAGGTGCATCAGGTTCAAATTCTCTTGTTCTGAGAGCCTGTTCAAAAGTATACTGCTTGTCCATTAAATCATAAATTGTATCTGTCTGGTCACCGTTGGTAACGATTGTCTTATTGCCAAGGACTCTTACAGGTGCATAGATAATGAGACTTGGGTCTTCTAATTTAGAAGGGTCAAAAGCCTCTGTGCGGATGCCTTCTCCGTCTTTTACAAAAATACGGTTACGGCTGTTCTCACTTCTTCCCATAATAAAATAGGCAATAGCTGCTTTCTTTCCGTCAGGAGTCTTTCCGATAACGATTCCTCTTCCCGGATAAGTGGTAGAACTAAGTTCTTCTGCCAGTGATTTTTTTAACATAATAATTCCTCCGTAAAAATAAGATGCCGCCTGATAATCAGACGGTGCCCAGACGGTCGGCAAATCACATACTGCGCTTCTCTGGAGTAAGCTCTCCTATTGTCCGTCAGTCACGCAGCCTTTAGATAATTATTGCAATATTTTTATACAATGTCAAGCAATTCGACAAAGTCATGAATCTCATATACAGGCTGGATTTCAGTCTTTTTTTTCAGATATCCGGGGTTATAATAACAACTGTCAATACCTGAATTTCCGGCACCGCCGATATCATTAACCAGAGAATCCCCAATCATAAGGCATTCTTCGGGCTGACAGTTAAAATAACCGGTTATGTATTTAAAATATTCGGGGTAGGGTTTCATGCAATTCATCTCTTCGGATATGAAAATTTTATCGAAAACTTTCGGAAGTTTTGTCAGTTTATAAGGCTGGATTATCGTAAGCCCGTTGGTTGCAACGGCAAGAGTATACTTATCCTTAAGTATATTAAGCACTTTGACCGCATTTTCATTAACATAAGCTTCTTCGCCAAGTGAATGGTTAAAGCAGGTCATAAGGTCATCGTAATTGCCCTTTAATCCAAATTCGTTAATTGCTTTATCCAATGAATCTTCCACATATTTGTGATAGAGCCGGTGATAATTTTCCTTAATATATGGCTCATATATATCTTCAAGTCCTGAAGAAAACCATACAATGTCATTAAGCTCTTTAAAACGTCGGACATTTCTGTCGGTAATTTCACAGCCTCCGAGCTCAAGGACCTTCGCTGCACAATTATGGAAAGATTTTTCAAAATTTATTAATGTATCATCAATGTCAAATAACAGGTATTTATATTTACTCATGTTTGTACCTTTCAAGTCTGTATTTTGTAGTCAATGTAACATGAAAAAGAATTTGAATCAATAGTAATACTGTGGTAAAATCTTTGGTAGAAAACAAAAGGAGAGCAAAGGTATGTATAAAAATTATATTTTTGATTTATATGGAACACTTATAGATATCAGAACGGATGAATGGAGCAAAGAACCATGGGAAGAATTTGCCGCATGGCTTACCGATAACGGTATGCCATATACCGGAAGTGAGGTTAAGGCTCTTTATGATAATGAAGTTAACAGGCTTACATCGGTTGAGACTGAATACACAAGTCCTGAAATTGATATAATCCCTGTATTTGAAGCAATATGCAAGAAGCAAAGACCTGACATTACAGACGAAGAGGTTTGGAAAGTCGGGGAACAGTTCAGAATAATCACAACTAAGATGATTAAGCTTTATCCTAACACCAAAAAGGTACTTACCGGACTTAGAAAGGCTGGGAAAAAAGTATATCTTCTTTCTAATGCACAGCGTGTATTTACATGGCAGGAGCTTGTTAAAACAGGTATTGTGGATGATTTTGATGATATTTTTATATCATCAGATGAAGGCTGTAAGAAACCTGATCCTGAGTTTTACAAAAAGCTTATCAACAAGCATAATCTTGATATAGCAGAATGTATTATGATTGGTAATGACAGCACAAGTGATATTGCTGGGGCAAATGCAGTAGGAATGGATGCACTTTATGTGAGAACGGCTATTTCGCCTGAGAATGACCCTGTGCCTGATTGCAAGTATGTATTTGAAGACGGAGATATTGGACATGTCCTTGATATTTAGGAGGAAGCAATTATGTATTCAACAGTTATTTTTGATCTTGACGGAACTTTACTTAATACACTTGACGACCTGATGGACAGTACCAATATGGCACTTGAAGCATACGGTTTTCCGAAAAGAAGCCATGAGGAAATCCGATGTTTTGTTGGAAACGGTATCAGGAAGCTGATTGAGAGGGCAGTACCTGACAATACGGATATTGCCGATACAGACAAGGTTTTTAATGAATTTAAGAGACTGTACCAGATTCACTGCAATGATAAAACGGGTCCATATCCCGGAATAATCGAACTTCTGCGGGAACTCAAAAAGCATAATATTAAAATGGGAATTGCCACTAATAAAGTTAAATCAGCAGCGGACAAACTCAACGAAATCTATTTTGAAGGTCTGATTGATGAAGTTGCAGGGGTAGAGGATGGTATAATTCCAAAGCCTGACAGATGTATGATTGACAATCTGATGAAAAGACTTAACGCAACAATAGATGAGACGTTATATGTTGGAGACTCACAGGTAGATGTGGCTACGGCAAGAAATACAGGACTTGATATGGTGGCGGTACTCTGGGGATTCAGGACAAGAAAAGAACTTGAGGAATCAGGTGCCATGGTATTTATTGATGATCCCATGGAAATTTTAGATAAAGTATTATAAAAAAGTAACAGCTATAGGCATACACAGGTGGATTACCGTGTTCCTATAGCTGTTTTGTGTCTTATGATAATGCAATCTGGTCGATAAGTGCAAGATCCTTGAAATTAAGCGGCATGCTGCCGATTGCACCCAGGTCTTCAAGAAGCTGTTCAGGTCTTGAAGCACCAATAATAACGCTGGATACGTTCTCATCCCTTAATGCCCAGCTTATAGCTAACTGTGAAAGAGTCTGGCCTCTTAATGCAGCTACTTCGCTAAGTCTTGTAAGCTTGCTTAACATATCAGGAGTAAGTGCATCACTTGTAAGGAAAGGACTGGCTGAAGCCATACGGCTGTCAGCAGGAATTGTACCGTTAAGATATCTTCCCGTAAGAAGACCCTGCTCCAGCGGTGAATATACGATAAGCCCCTTGCCTGAATTGGCTGTTGCTTCCTTGACACCGTTCTGGTCGATAGTTCTGTCGAAAATAGAATAACGGTTCTGATTTACTATGTATGGACACTTAAGGTCGTTAAGAATAGCTGTTGCTTTCTTAAGGGTGTCTCCGTCATAGTTGGAAAGACCTATGTAAAGAGCCTTACCACTCAGAACAATCTGATTAAGAGCCTGCATTGTCTCTTCAAGTGGGGTATCCCTGTCCATACACTGATGATAGAAGATATCAACATAATCGATACCCATTCTGTCAAGAGATTTATCAATACAAAGTGAAAGATATTTACGGCTTCCTCCACGTCCGTAAGGACCGGGCCAGATTTCAAAACCGGCTTTTGTGGAAATAACCAACTCATCTCTGTAAGCGTGTAAATCCTCTGTAAGGATACGACCGAGGTTTCTTTCTGCTGCACCAACCTCAAAACCATAGTTGTTTGCAAGGTCAAAATGTGTAACTCCGTTGTCAAATGCGGCAAAACATATTGCCTTCATGTCCTGGACATTGTTGTAGTTACCGAAATTGTGCCAGAAACCAAGTGAAATAGCCGGAAGCTTAAGACCGCTCTTACCGGCATTACGATACATCATTGCACTGTATCTTGTGGAATTTGGTGTATAACTCATATAACCCTCCATATACCTTTATTTGTTATTCTATTATAACATTAATTGTGATATAATCAAATAAAAGTTTTTAAGAAAGTACGATTTATGGAAAAAAATAACAAAAGAAAATTAACACCTTATTGGAAAAGCGTTATTATACTTTCCGGGGTAATAATTATATGTAATATCCTTGCAAGAATCAGGGCGGTATGTGATTTTTATGTGGATAATATTTTTTTTGTATGGTCGAATACCTATGGACGCATAACCGGTATTTTCCCTTTTTCGGTAGGCGGGGTCCTGATTATAGCAGCAGTGATGATAGTAATTGCTGCACTGGTATTGGGTATACTTTTAATATTTTTACATCGTAAGACAGGATTTAAAAGGAGAGCGGTCTGTTTCTATAAGGTTAATTTAATTATTGTACTTGTTACGGGGCTTATTATGACGCTTAACTGCTCAGCTCTTTACAGATGTTCCAAAATAAGCGACAGATGCAGGGAATACGGCACTTCAGAGTTAAAGGAATTATGTGATTATATTGTAAATAAATGCAACGAGCTTTCAAAACAGATAGAACGTAATGAAAATGGAGAGGCCGTATATAACGGGGATATAGATAAAGCAATCAGCCTTGCGGTTAAAAAAATGGCTGGGACTAATAAAAGATACCGTGGATATACACCCGACGCAAAGCCGTTTCTTTTCAGTTATATAGCATATAAGCAGGAACTTATCGGAGAGTATTATCCTTTTACCATGGAAGCAAATTATTCTGTGTATATGAATGATCTGGCATACGCATATACGGTGTGCCACGAGCTCTCCCACCTGAAAGGATATATATATGAAGATGAAGCAAATTATATGTCATTCATAACCTGTATTGAAAGCGATGATATTTTTTTGCAGTATGCGGGTTATATAAGCGTAGCGGCATATATCTGGAATGATTATATGAATGTTGCGGACGATAAAAACATGGATAACTTTGACAGGATTATTCTGGAAAATGACTTTGAAGTATATAAAAAAAATGTTGAGGAGCTTGTAGCAAAGGACAGGACTTTTGAATCAATGGACTGGGTTGCGAAGGTTGAGGATACAATAACCGGCTCATCAATGAATTATTATAAAGCAGAGTATAACTATGACGAAGTAACAAAGCTTGTTCTTATGTATTATGACAGTCTGGGTATGTTTGACTGAATGGAGATTATATGAAAGATTTTTTACCTATATCAAAGGAAGATATGAAGAAAAGAGGATGGGAACAGGTGGATTTTACCTATGTCATAGGTGATGCTTATGTTGACCATTCATCGTTCGGACCTGCGATAATCAGCAGGGTTCTTGAATCAAGAGGGTTTAAGGTGGGAATAATTGCCCAGCCTGACTGGAAAAATGAGGAAAGCATAAATGTTTTTGGCAGACCAAGGCTTGGCTTTCTTGTATCCGGCGGCAATATGGATCCTATGGTAAATCATTACACGGTTTCAAAGAAAAGAAGAAAAACAGATGCCTATACACCGGGCGGGGTTATAGGAAAAAGACCTGACCATGCCACGGTTGTGTACTGCAATCTTATAAAAAAATTATATAAAGACAGTCCGATTATAATCGGAGGAATTGAAGCAAGTCTAAGAAGGCTCGCACATTATGATTACTGGTCCGACAGCCTTAAAAGGTCAATTCTTCTTGACTCACAGGCTGATATTATCTCTTATGGAATGGGAGAACATTCCATTGTTGAAATAGCGGAAGCACTTGATTCGGGACTTGATGTAAAAGACGTTACATTTATTGATGGGACAGTATATAAGACAAAAGAAATTGAAAATGTGTATGATTATGAGATGCTGCCTTCTTATGAAGACCTTAAGGCTGACAAGCTTAATTATGCAAGAAGTTTTAATATACAGTATATGAATACGGACCCATTTACAGGTAAAAGACTTGTAGAGCCTTATGATAAGGGGATTTATGTGGTTCAGAATCTTGCTGCCAAACCCCTCACACAGATTGAGATGGATGATGTATATGCCCTGCCTTATATGAATACATATCATCCTGTATATGAAAAAGACGGAGGTGTGCCCGCCATCTCTGAAATCAAGTTCAGCATAACAAGCAACAGAGGATGTTTTGGCTCCTGCTCTTTTTGTGCCCTTACATTTCATCAGGGACGTATACTCCAGACAAGAAGCCATGAGTCAATAATTGAAGAAGCCAAGGCAATGACTGAAGAGCCTGATTTTAAAGGATATATCCATGATGTGGGCGGACCTACCGCCAATTTCAGACAGCCCGCCTGCAGTAAACAGATGGAGCATGGGGCATGCAAAAATAAGCAATGTCTTTTTCCTGAACCTTGTAAGAACATGAAAATAGACCACAAGGATTACATTAACCTTTTAAGGGAATTGAGAAAAATACCTAAAGTGAAAAAAGTATTTGTACGTTCGGGAATCAGATTTGATTATGCCATCGCCGATAAAGACCATACTTTTATCAGGGAATTATGTAAATACCATGTGAGCGGGCAGTTAAGGGTTGCACCTGAACATGTGTCGGATAACGTTCTGAAATTAATGGGTAAACCGGGTAATGATGTATATGAGAAATTCGTTAAAGAGTGTGAGCATATTAATGAAGAACTTGGACTTAAACAGTATCTTGTACCATATCTTATGTCGTCACATCCGGGTTCAACACTTAAAGATGCGATTAAACTGGCAGAATATGTAAGGGATATCGGATATATGCCGGAACAGGTACAGGATTTTTATCCAACGCCGTCAACGATTTCCACATGTATGTATTATACCGGAGTTGATCCAAGGACGATGGAGTCTGTATATGTTGCCAGAAATCCTCACGAAAAGGCAATGCAGAGGGCACTTATACAATACAAAGAACCATCTAACTATGAACTTGTAAAGGAAGCCCTTATAAAAGAAAAAAGACAGGACCTTATCGGATTTGGAGACAGATGCCTTATTCCGCCAAGAAAAATTGAGTATCGTAAAAAGAAAAGATAAGTTTTTCCATTTAACATCTTTTGGTTGAAAAAAAGCATTTCAGGTTATAAAATATATTATATATTGAGTACCGGAAAGGAAGTAATTATGTATAACGGAAATGAGAATATTACAATATGTGACCATCCTCTTATTAAGCATAAGATAACCATGCTTAGGATGAAGACCACAGGAACTAATGAATTCAGGGCTTTGGTTGAGGAAATTGCCGTGCTTATGGGATATGAGGCATTGCGTGGACTTGAGATAGAAGAAATAGATGTTGAGACTCCTATCGAGAGAGCAAAGTGTCCTGTTATTGCAGGTAAGAAGCAGGCTATTGTTCCTATCCTCAGAGCAGGTCTTGGTATGGTAGGAGGACTTCTCACACTAATGCCGGCTGCCAAGGTAGGACATATAGGTATGTACAGGGACGAAGTGACACATGAACCACATGAGTATTACTGTAAATTGCCTGACCCTATTGACCAGCGTAAGATATTTGTTGTAGATCCTATGCTTGCAACAGGAGGGTCTGCGGTAGATGCAATTAACCTCATAAAGGAGAAGGGCGGTAAGGATATAACATTTATGTGCCTTATTGCAGCACCGGAAGGACTTAAGAGATTAAGTGAAGAACACCCGGATGTTAAGATTTTTGTTGGTAATTTGGACAGAGAACTTAATGAAAATGCATATATTTGTCCCGGACTCGGAGATGCCGGAGACAGAATATTCGGTACAAAATAATCTGTTTTAATTATGACAATGAAGAGTAACATCTGCAGCGGATGTTACTCTTTTCTATTTTACGGAAAGGACGTTAGATTAATGAACAGAAGTATTGATTTAATAAAAGGCAATGTATTTAAGTCGCTTGTTATTTTTTCACTTCCATTTTTATTTTCAAATCTCTTTCAACAGCTTTACAATACAATTGATACATACATAGTCGGTAATACTTTAAATGAAGGATCTCTTGCAGCAATAGGTGCATGTGCGGCGATTTTTGAATTATTGGTAGGATTCGCAGTCGGTGTCGGAAATGGTATGAGTGTTGTAACCGCCAAATATTACGGAGCCGGTGACAAAGAGATGGTACGTAAATCCATAGCATCCTCTTTTATAATAGCTGTAATAGTTACCGTGGTTATGATGATTGGCTCAATGTTCGGATTATATCCTCTTCTCAGGGTATTAAAGACACCTTCTGATATAATTGATGAAGCATATTCTTATATTTCGGTTATTGCTTTATTTGTGGGCGTTATGCTGTCCTACAATCTCTTTTCGGGAATATTAAAGGCAATGGGCAATAGTTTTATGCCTCTCATATTTCTTATAATTTCAACAGCCATAAATGTGGTTCTTGACTATGTTTTTATTGCTGTTGCAAAGATGGGAATACGTGGAGCTGCAGTTGCAACGGTAATAGCTGAATTTACATCGGCAGTTTTATGTATGATATATCTTTTCAAAAAATACAGGGAATATCTGCCCGGCAGAAAGGATTTCAGATACGACGGCAGGCTTTCCGGAGAACTTTGGGCGCAGGGACTTGCGATGGGATTTATGTCCTCAATTGTATCAATTGGAACGGTTATTTTACAGTCGTCTATTAACAAACTTGGAAAACACATTATTGCAGGACATACTGCTGCAAGAAAAATAATGGCATTCTCTACATTGCCGATAACCACAGTCGGACTATCAATTACAACCTTTGTTTCACAGAACGTGGGAGCGGAGAAACCTGACCGTGTCAGAAAGGGCATAAGGTACGGATGTATTATTACTACGGTATGGAGTGTGATTGCACTTATTATACTGGAGCTATTATCTCCTGTACTTGTAAAATTTTTATCGGGTTCAGAGGTGGATACTGTTGTGACTACAGGTGTGAATTATTTAAAATTCAACGTCCTGTTTTATATTCCTCTGGGAATACTTATAACGTTAAGATGTTCATTACAGGGTATGGGCAAAAAAATATTGCCGATATTATCAAGCGTTATTGAACTGCTTGGAAAAGTGATTTTTACATTCGCTGTTATTCCACATATGGGATATAATGGCGTAATTATATGCGAGCCGGTTGTATGGTGTGCAATGGCGGTTTATCTGGTCATAGCATATATAAAAGCGGTGCCTAAATCATATCCTGAAGCATAAAACCAAGTGACAGTTCAACCCTTGCTTCAAGGGAAGATAAATCAATGCCAAGTATTTCTGCAGCCTTGCTTAATTTGTAATTAATGGTGTTACGATGAACAAACAGTTCATCAGCAGTATCTTTTACACTTCCGTTGTGATTCAGATAACATCTTAAGACAGTGCAAAGGTCAGAGCTGTTGGTATTGTCATAATCTTCAAGCGGTTTGATAATGTTATTATAGTAATCTGTTATTATGTCATGGTCATCTATACCTATGAGAAGTCGGTATACACCCATATCTGAATATGAAATCAGATCAGGGTCAATCCTGCCTTTAATATGGAGGCGTTCAATGGCAAGAGCCTGATTATAACTTTTATACAGACAACGGATACTTTTGGTAGAACGTCCAAGTCCCATGATAACAGCTTCGTTTTTATAGAGTGTTGTTTTGAAAAAACTTTTAACATCGTCAACAAGCGATTTGGTCTCGCTTTCATTGTGGTCTGCAAGAATTACGATAAGGCGGTTATCATTAACAAATACCGCAAAAAGTTTGTTGCCGTTATGGGCAAGGTAGGATTCCAATGACAGGCAAAGATTATCCGCCTTGGAGGTAAATACAGTGCTTTTCACAGAGGTAATGGCAATGGCAAGAACCTGATAATTCCAATTTGGAAGAAAACCGTTCTGGGAAAGGGGAACAACATACAATTCCTCCTGTTTTGGGAATAAAATTGCATTTTTAAAAGCTGATGCGATAGCAAGATTGTGCTGGTCATCTTTACTTATGGTATATGAGAATATACGGATTATTTCTGCAAGATGTATCTTCCACGGAACAGAAAATATGGGGAAATTATTCTCATTGCCGAATTCAATGATGGATTCGGGAATTCTGTCAATAAACGGACCTATATTCAAGACAACACCGGAGGCATTATTGTTATATATTGACTTTACAAGAGCGAAAAGACCATCTTCTCCGGAGGTACCGATACCGGTAACAAAGGCAATTTCACCGCCATCAAGGAAGGTCGTTGCTTCCGAGGTTTCAACCATATGAACCCAGCTTACAGCATTATGAAGACCGCCCTTACCGGCTTCAAGTTTTATATCATAATCACTTACTTTTTTTATTAATCTTTCTAATTCAACAGCCATATCCGTCACTTCCGTTTTTTACTTAATAGTATAATTACACAGCTTATATGTAATCAAGATACAGGGACTTTATATAATTAGTTTTTTGTGCCAAAGCACAAAATAATTTGTGTTTTGATTTATTGAAACAAATTTTCACCGTATTACAATATGCCTGTAATAAAAATTTACAGGGAGGTATCCATTATGAATGGTGAAGAAGTAAAGTCAAAACAGAAAGAATATGTATTACAGTCTTGGAGTAAACAGGGAGCTCTCAATCCTATCCCTGTAGAGAAAGCAGAAGGAATTTATTTTTATGATTATGACGGAAAGCGCTATGCGGATATGTCATCACAGCTTGTAAACCTTAATTTAGGTTTTGGCAATAAGGATATTGCAGATGCGATTAAAGCACAGGTCGACAAGTTCTGCTTTGTAGGACCATCTTATGCAGTTGAATCACGTTCAACACTTGCAGAAATGATTATCAATCTTTTACCGGAGGAATTCGGAAAAGTATTTTTTACAAATGCAGGCGCTGATGCCAATGAAAATGCAATTAAGATTGCAAGAATGTATACAGGAAGAAAAAAAATCTTCTCAAGATACAGAAGTTATCACGGCTCATCCTTCGGTGCAGGTAATTTAACAGGTGAACCAAGAAGGTATCCTCTTGAACCTGGTATTCCGGGATTTGTTAAATTTTTTGACCCATATATTTACAGGGAACCAATTGAATTTAAGTCAGAAGAGGAAGCAACAAGATATTATCTTACAAAGTTAAGGGAACAGATTATATATGAAGGACCTGACAGCGTGGCAGCCATTGTTATGGAGACTATCACAGGTTCAAACGGTATTATTATTCCGCCTAAGGGATATTTACCGGGAGTCAGAAAAATTTGCGATGAGTTTGGCATCGTAATGATTTGCGACGAAGTTATGGCAGGCTGGTGCAGAACCGGTAAGATGTTCGCATTCCAGAATTTTGATGTGGTACCTGACCTTGTTACTTTTGCAAAAGGTGTTACCTGTGGATATGTTCCCCTCGGCGGCGTTGCGGTAAGTAAAAAGATTGCATCATATTTTGATGATCATTTACTTTCATGCGGACTTACATACAGCGGACATCCTCTGGCATGTGCGGCAGGTGTTGCCTGTGTTAATTATTATACCAAGGCATCAATCCCGGAGCATGTTACGGAAGTCGGTAAGGTACTTGGAAGTGAACTTGAAGCAATGAAAGAAAAACATCCATGTGTAGGTGATGTGAGATACATAGGTCTGTTCTCATGTGTTGAACTTGTAAAAGATAAGGCAACCAAGGAACCATTTGTTGAATATGGCAAAGACCCTGAAGGAAAGATGGGCAGGATAGTAGGAGCTTTGAAAGCGAAAGGGTTCTCTACATACTCACACGAAAATATGATTTTTGTCTGCCCACCGCTTATCATTACAGAGGATGAACTTAAAGAACAGTTAGCTATACTTGACGAAGTATTGTCAGAAACAGATAAAGAAATTTAATTTTATTACGGAGGTTATCAATATGTCACAGTTTGTTACACCACATTATATTTTTACGGGAGAAAATGCCCTTGATGATGCAAAAAATGTTATTGGCACTTTTGGAAAAAAAGCGCTGCTTGTAACAGGAAGGCATATTGGTAAATCTCCTATGTTTAAAAGTCTTACGGACACATTAAATGATATAGGAACGGATTATGCCGTATTTGACGGTATTACCGGAGAACCTACGGATACTATGATAGCTGAGGGAGTTGAAATCTATAAAATTGAGAACTGCGATTTCCTTATAGGAATAGGAGGAGGAAGTCCTCTTGATTCAGCTAAAGCCATTGCAGCCATGTCTGTTAATCCCGGTAAAATATGTGATTATAACGGTAAAGTTATTGAAGGAAAAGTTCCGCCTATAGTAGCAATTCCAACCACTGCGGGAACAGGTTCAGAGGCAACAAAATTTACGATTGTAACCGATACGGAAAAGGGAATTAAGATGTTGTTAAAAGGTGACTGCCTTGTCCCTGAGGCTGCGGTTATTAACCCGGAATATACTGTGGATATGCCAAAAACCGTTACTGCGGCAACAGGTCTTGACGCTCTTACACATGCGGTAGAAGCATACACATCGGTTAAGGCGGGTGATCTTACAGATGATCTTGCCGTATCTGCGGTAAAGCGTATTGTAAAATATCTTCCACGTGTATACAAAAACGGCTGCGATATGAAGGCAAGGAATCAGATGCTTATTGCCGCATTTGAAGCAGGAATATGTATCAATAATTCAAGTGTAACCATTGTGCATGGAATGAGCAGACCGATAGGTGCATTGTTTCATGTACCTCATGGATTGTCAAATGCCATGTTGTTAAAGGAATGTATCGGTTTTGCACTGGACGGAACGTATGAGAGGTTTGCAGAGTTAGGACGGGCAGTCGGAGCAGCAACAAAGGATGATGTTGATGAAATGGCAGCCAAGAAATTCCTTGCAAAATTATCGGAGGTATGTGAAGCCTGTGAAGTACCGACACTCAAAGAATATGGCATAGACAGGGATAAGTTCCATGCAGTAATTGATAAAATGGCAGAAGATGCCATTGCATCGGGAAGTCCTGCCAATACAAGAAAGCAGGTAACCAAAACAGATTGTATTGAGATATATAAGAAACTGATTTAACAATATGTGCCGAAGCACAAAACGTTTTGTGCCGGAGCGTATTGATAACATATTATCAGTTGGATATACTTCAAACATACTAAATAAGGCAAATACAAACGTCGGACAAAGGAGTCTGTAAGATAGAGAATCCTATGTCCGGCGTTTTTTTTAATATAAAGGAGGTTTTGCTATGAACAATGTTGAAATCAGTATTAAAGACTTGGGAATGACATTCAAAGACAACAGCGGAAATGACGTAAAAGCACTTACCGGAGTTAATCTTGATATTTATAAAGGTGAATTTATTTCCCTTTTAGGCCCTTCCGGATGTGGTAAGACAACGTTACTTAGAATGGTAGCAGATCTTCTTGAACCTACAGAAGGAACAGTAAGAATCAGCGGAATGACACCAAGGGAAATAAGACTTCAGAGAAAATTTGGATTTGTATTCCAGAGTGCAGTGCTTTTTGACTGGAGAACCATTGAACAGAACATAGAGCTTCCGTTAGAGACTATGGGATTCAGAAAAAAAGAAAGAAGGGCACGATCAAAGGAAATGCTTGAAATGGTTGGCCTTTCAGCCTTTGCCAAACATTTTCCGGGACAGTTATCAGGCGGTATGCAGCAAAGAGTAAATATCGCAAGGGCACTTTCTATTGAACCTGAAATTCTTTTAATGGATGAACCGTTCTCGGCACTGGATGAATTTACTAAAGAAAAGCTTCACGAAGATTTGTTAAGAATCTGGAGAAAGACAAATAAGACAGTTCTCTTTGTAACCCATAACATTCAGGAAGCCGTATTTTTATCAGACAGGGTATGTGTATTGTCACCACATCCCGGAAGACTTTCGGCAGTTGTTGATATTAACCTGCCAAGACCAAGAAATCTGGACATGAAAGAATCACCTGAATTTAACGAACTTGTGAAGAAAGTCAGAAACAGTTTTGAAGGAGGCAGCGTATGAAAAAGAAATTATCATCAATGCCAGGTTTTGTACCCACAATGATATCAATGCTTTTATGGATTGGTATTCTCGTATTTTTCTGGGAAATGGGTGCAAGAAAAATGGATTTGACAAAAAGAACGCCTGAAAATATTTTGCCCCACCTCAAAAATATATGGGAAGCCATCATAAGCAACAAAAAGGTGGCAGGCGGTAAAACTGCACTTCAGGTTGTACTTTCAAGTGCGGGAATGACGCTTTTAAGAGCTTTATACGGATTCCTTGCAGGAACTGCATTCGGATTTCTGTTAGCGCTTGTCATGAAGATGTCAGGAATAGTAGAAAAACTGCTTTTTCCTTATCTTATGCTTATCCAGATGATTCCTATACTTGGTATGGCACCTATCATTTTATCAATAACCGGAGATATTAACGTAAGCCGTGTTGTAATTGCGGGAATACTTACATTCTATCCGGTAGCTACAAATACTCTTGCAGGATTTAATGCGGTAGAAAAAGAAAAATATGAACTTATGTATACATACGCGGCAGGCAAAGCCACAATTTACAGAAAAGTTCTTATTCCATATTCAATTCCATATTTTTTCACAGGACTGAAAATTGCAGCACCTATGGCAATCACAGCGTCAATCCTTGTAGATACACTTCAGGGAGACGGAGGCCTGGGATGTATGTTATCCCAGTCATTGAAACACGCAATGTCAATATATGTGTTCTGGATAATCGTATTTTTCAGTGCGATAATCGGTATTTTAAGTTCCAGACTTATGGGATGGCTTGAAATCCTTATTTTACCTAACAAGAGGAAAAGGAGGGCTAAAGCATGACAGGAAAGATTAAAAGAAAGAAAAGCCTTTTTAAGAGGCTTCACGAAAATAAAAAATTTCTAGCAGCAGAAAGTATATTTTTACCCGTTTTATTAGGATTGGTTATTTATCTTCTATGGCAGTTTCAAATACTCCATAAGATTTTAAATACAAACACATTTGTTCTTCCACTCCCGAGTCGAATTGGTCATATTATCGCAGGGAACTGGAGCAGGATTGTAGTTGACATCAAAGCAACCATGACAGTTGCATTAATCGGTCTTGCAGTTGGTGTATTAGCCGGTTATCTGATAGCTGTTCTCGCTTCCGTCTTTCCTCTTTGGATGAAGAGCGGGGTAACAATCGTGGCAGCTTTTAACGCAATTCCCATTGTAGCTCTTGCACCTGTAATGACCAATTGGACGAAGGACGTAAGCAGTGATGCAAATTTCCGTTCAATGGTAGCTAAAACAATTGTGGTAGCAATAGTCAGTATGGCCAATATGAGCATAAACGCATACAGAGGACTTACGGAGCTGAAACCATATTCGGAAGATCTTATGAGAACTGTGGCAGCAGGAAAAATGAAAGTTCTTTTTAAACTGAGGATACCAAACAGTGTACCATACATATTCACAGCTTTGAAGGTGGCAGTGCCATCCAGCATAATCAGTGCTATAGTCAGTGAATATTTTGCAGAATACATTGTAGGCGTCGGCAGAAAAATCAGGGAAAACATAGTTCTTGCACAGTATTCAACAGCATGGGCATATATAACAGTTGCCTGTGTATTAGGAATTCTGATGTATGTTGTTCTTATGATTATTCAAAAGATTTTTTTGGGAAAACGATATCGTGCTTCCTGATTAAATAAATATTAAGTTATAGGAGGAAAAATTTATGAGAAAAGGAATCAGAAAATTTGCAGCAATTACAGGTAGTTTGGCACTTATAGGTGCAAGCCTTGCAGGATGTGGTAAAAGTGAAAAGACACCTGCAACATCAGACACAGGCGTGTCAACTCCTGCAGAGTCAAAAGATGAACAGAAAACACAGATGACCTCGGAAGAAATCATTAAAGCAGCTGCCGCAGAAGGAAAAGTCGGTAACTGGGGACTTGGAAATGAATACGAGATACTTGCATTACTTGCAAAGTATGGACTTCCAACTTCTTATTTAAGTCAGGATTTTACAATGGATGGTTTTGATGATGATTCGATTACACTTGCCTCAGCAATGACCTATAACGAATATGGTCTTGTAATCAATGACTATGACGGAGGCTACAAATACGGTGACACAGTCGGCACCATTGATATGAATGATGAAGGTGTTGCAATGCTTGAGGACATGATTTTCTGTACAAAAGATTTTGCAAAGAACAATCCGGAAACAGTTAAGGCATTCCTTTATGCATCATTAAAAGGATGGGCAGATGCCTGTGCAGACCCTGAGGAGGCAGCAGAGATTTGTTTTGAAGCAGGTTCTTCAGTATCGGCAGATCATCAGAAATTTATGGCATCAGAAGTTGAAAAACTTGTATCTACAGATATGAAAGGCAACAAAGTATCTGAGCTTGGCAACATGGATGAAGAAGCTATGAAGCAGACACTTGATATTGCAAAGCAGTATGTAAAACTTGATGACAGTGCTGCAGCAGATAAGCTTGCTAATATGACACTTGATGATATCAGGGATACATCATTTATGGAAGCAATTAAAGATTGCGACGGTAAGTTTAATGTAGAAAAATCCAAAGTATCAATCCAGCTTAAGTGGCTTCCTGATGCACAGTTCATGGGCTACTATGTAGCAAAAGCAAAAGGCTACTATGACGAAGTCGGACTTGATGTTGAAATTGTATCAGGTGGCGGCGATATTTCAGAAACAACAGCCGTAAATAACGGAACAGTTGATTTCGGTGTTACATGGGTAACTAACCTTGCTGTAGCAAATGCAGGTGGTATGGATCTTGTTGAAGTATCACAGATATTCCAGAGATCAGGACTGCTGCTTGTATATAAGTTAGCTAATTTCACAAAATAATTTACATATATAACCGGCAAAGGAGCCCTGCAGATAACATCCCGGGGCTTCTTTACTTATAGAAAAGAGGTAATGATTATGGATTTATTGATAAAAGGAGGAACTATTGTAACGGCAAAAGAAAGTTTTGCAGCCGATGTGGCAGTTAAAGACGGAAAGATTGTGGCAATAGGAAAAGATTTACCGGTTGAAGCAGAAAAAGTAGTTGATGCAAGTGGCAGACTGGTTCTTCCCGGAGCACTGGATGTACACACACATATGGCAATGCCTTTTGGCGGAACGGTTTCGGCAGACAGTTATCTTTCAGGAACAAGAGCTGCAGCATGTGGCGGCGTTACAACAATTTTTGATTATCCTGTACAGCATAAGGGACAGACAATTCTCGGTCTTTGTGGAGAAAAAAACGACGTTCTTGAAAAGGAAGCCTGCGTTGATTACGCCTTTCATTGCTGTATAACCGACTTAAACGGAGGAACAATCCTTGATGAAATGGAAGAAGCGGTTAAAAAAGGAATAACAAGTTTCAAGTGTTTCCTTGTATATAAAAAAGAAAATATGATGGTGGATGATGCAACCCTTGCAAGACTTCTTTTAAGGGCAAAAGAACTTGGTGCAATGATTAATGTTCATGCAGAAAATCCTGATCTGATTGATTTATACACAGAAAAATTTTTAAAAGAAGGCAAGACTTCGGCATGGTATCACTACCTTAGCAGACCTGAATTTGTGGAAGCTGAGGCTGATAAAAGAGCTGTACATTGGGCATCGCACCTTGAAACTCCTATTTATATCGTGCATATGGCTGACAAAGAAGGTCTTGAAGCCTGCATAAAGGCAAAAGAGGAAGGACATAAGGTATATGTTGAAACCTGTCCTCAGTACCTTGAATTTACCTGTGATGTATATAAGAGAGAGGACGGAAGAAACTTTATCTGTTCACCTCCTATGAAGGGTAAGGAAAGTCAGGATGCTCTCTGGAAAGCACTCAAAGCAGGATATATTGACACGGTTGCAACGGACCATTGTCCATTCCAGAGTTATGAAAAAGACTGGGGCAAGGATGATTTTACAAAGGTTCCAAACGGATGTGCAGGTGTTGAAAATCTTTATCCATATATGCTTGATGCAGCCAACAGCGGAAAACTGAGTTTTGAAAGAGTTGTTGAGTTATGTTCAACTAACCCGGCAAAAATTTTCGGATGTGAAAACAAAGGTTCAATAGCAATCGGAAAAGATGCAGATATCGTTATCTATGACAAAGACAAAGATTTTACTATCAGCGTAAGCAATATGCACTCTGATTATGACCATACAATATGGGAAGGAAAAGAACTTCACGGATATCCTGTACAGACATATTTAAGAGGAAAATTGGTATATGACAATGGTGAATATGTAGGTAATCCGGGAGATGGTAAGTATATCAAGAGAAAAGCGGCAAAGTAAGTGAGATGAAAGGAGGATTTTTATAATGGCGTATGAATCAATAATTGAAAAAGAAGAAACATCCAGATGCTTTCTCTGCCTCGATGGTCCATGTGAGAAATCCTGTCCTAACGGGGTAAGAGCAGCGGAAATAATAAGATCACTCAGGTTTAATGATGAGGCAAGAGCCAGGAAACTTATTCCTCATAACAACCCATGTAAAACCTGTATGACAAAAGAATGTGAAAAGAATTGCAACAGATTAAAACTCGGTAATCCCATAAGGATATGTGAAGTGATTTCAGAACTTACCTCCGCAGAAAATAATGCAGAGGATGTAGATTTATCCATTGATTTTTGTGGAGTGCACTGTGAGAATCCTTTCTTTTTATCTTCATCAATAGTAGGAAGTAATTACGAAATGGTTGCCAAAGCCTTTGATATGGGCTGGGCAGGTGTGGCTTTTAAAACAATAGGAAATTTTGTTCCGGAAGAAGTATCACCAAGATTTGATACGCTCGAAAAGGAAGATAATCCTTTTATCGGATTTAAAAACATTGAGCAGATATCCGACCACACATTGGAGGAAAACCTCTCATATCTGAAAGAATTAAAAAAACATTACCCTGCAAAAGTCATTATCGCCTCAATTATGGGACGCAATGAAGAGGAATGGACATATCTGGCAGATGTGTGTACCAAAGCAGGTGCAGATATAATAGAATGTAATTTTTCCTGTCCCCACATGAGTGGTGAGGGTCTTGGAAGTGACGTAGGAACCAACAAAGATCTGGTTATCAGATATACTGCAGCAACAAGGAGAGGAACAACACTTCCTATTCTTGCCAAGATGACCCCGAATATTACAAATATGGAAGTTCCGGCAATTGCGGCGATTGAAAACGGTGCTACGGGAATAGCGGCAATAAATACAATAAAAAGTATTATGAATATCAACCTGGATACTTTTGCATCGGGACCTGATGTATCAGGCAAATCAGCGGTGGGAGGCTATTCCGGAAAAGCCGTCAAACCTATAGCATTACGTTTTATACATGATATGAAAGCAAATGATATGCTAAAAGATATACCTGTAAGCGGCATGGGCGGAATCGAAACATGGAAAGATGCGGCAGAATTTATGGCACTTGGATGTGAAACGGTACAGGTCACAACAGCCGTTATGCAGTATGGTTACAGGATTATAGATGACCTTATATACGGAATGAAAAACTATCTTTGGGAAAGCGGTTACGGTTCGGTAAAAGATATGGTGGGAAAGGCACTTCCTAACATACTTCCTGCAGAGAATTTAAACAGAAAAAGCATTGAATATCCTAAGTTTGACAGAAAAAAATGCGTATCCTGCGGCAGGTGTTATCTTTCCTGTTACGATGCAGGCCATCAGGCCCTCAGGATTGATGAAAAAGGTAATGTAGTAATGAATCCGTCAAAATGTGTCGGATGTCAGTTGTGTAAAGTAGTGTGCCCTGTTGAAGCAATCACAAAAGGCACAAGAGTAAATATTTAAGGATGGTGTTAGTTATGTATACATGTAGTCTTGAAAGAATGAAAGATAAAATAAGTACAATGAGTAAATTCGGTGATGCAGGTCACGGCGGAATTACAAGATATTCCCTCTCAGAGGCAGCAATAAGTGCAAGAAACGAATTTATTAAAAGAATGAAAGCAATAGGCGCAACTATTGAAATTGATGATGTGGCAAATATTTATGCTACAATTGAGGGTTCGGATAAAGATGCAAAAAGAATTGTAATGGCTTCCCATTGCGACTCCGTTAAAAACGGCGGTAATTACGATGGTATCCTCGGTGTAATGTCAGCTATGGAAGTCCTTGAAACAGTAGTTGAAAATAATATTCCACACAAACATCCGCTTACGGCAATGATATGGACTAACGAGGAGGGTTCTCTTTATCCGCCTGCAATGATGTGTTCAGGAATTGTATGCTACGATTATCTTCCTGAGGATATCAGGTGCAAGTTCAGATATGAAGATATGATGGCATCAAAAAGTATTCTTGATAATAAGAGTACATTTGGTGAAGCTCTTGAAAAATCAGGTTTTAAGGGGGATAAAAAATACCGTCTTAATCCAGAAAAGTATCTTTATATGTTTGAAACACATATTGAACAGGGGCCTATCCTTGAGGATGCAGGCAATGACATAGGCGTTGTTGATTGTGTACTCGGAATGTTTAACTACAGACTTAAATTTTACGGACAGACAACCCATGCAGGTACATTCCCAATGCCAAAAAGAAAAGATGCTTTTCTTGCAGCATCTGAAGCACTTGTTTATCTTCATGAAGAAATTGATAAACTTGGTTATCCTGAACTTGTATATACAACAGGTGAGGTAGTATGTCATCCATGCGTACATACCTGCGTACCGGATTACTTTGATTTTTCTTTTGATGCAAGACATGAAAAGCCGGAAGTCCTTGCGAAAGTTCTTGAGATTGTTAAGAGCTGTGCCGGAAAGACATGGGCAGGATGCACCTGTGAAGTAGAAAAGGCATGGAACCGTGATACGGTTTACTGGGATAAGAAATTAGTATCTTATGTAAAAGAAGCGGCAGAAGAATGTGGTGTAAGCCATCAGTATATTCATTCCGGAGCAGGACATGATGCACAGTTTGCCTCATATATGCTTCCTACAACAATGATATTTGTTCAGTCAAAAGACGGACTTTCACATTGCGAACCTGAATATTCCAAGCCTGAACATTGTACAGAGGGTGCAACCGTTATGTTGAATGCGGTATTAAAAGCAGATGCAGAATAAAAACAGAAGGGAGATTTTGTTATGAATAATTTTGTAATTACCATAGCAAGAGGCTTTGGCAGTGGCGGAAAAGAAATAGCCACCAAATTAGGAGAACGGCTTGGCATACCGTGTTACGAAAGACAGATCCTTACGTTGGCTTCCGACAAAAGCGGGATTGACGAAAGTCTTTTTGTAGACAGTGATGAGAAATTAAGGTCCAACAAGGTAGCCAAACTTTTACATAAAATCCCTTTTAGTAATGTGCTGGAGCCTCATGAAAAAGCTTTTGTATCAGATACCAATCTTTTTAACATCCAGGCAGAGATTATCAGGGAACTTGCGAGAACCGAAAGCTGTATAATCGTCGGAAAATGTGCTGATTTTGTACTTAAAGATTTTGATAATGTAATAAGTATTTATATAGAAGCACCGAGAGCAGCCTGTGTAAAATCTGTTATGAGTAAGATGTATATTTCAGAGGAAAGGGCTAATCACCTTATTAAAAAGACCGATAAGTACAGAGCTGATTATTACAATTTCTATACAGGAGGCAATTACTGGACAAATCCTGTGAATTACGATATGACACTTAACAGTGACAGAATCGGCAGGGATAAATGTGTAGATGTAATAATGAATTATATCGGAACCAAATTTGCCGGAAGGTAAAAATTAAAGGCAGGGTAATGCACACCCTGCCTTTTAGTTATTTTATTCTATTTTGCATTCCCTGAATCTTCGGCAAAATCGTCACCTACCTGAAAATTTACACCTGTATCATTAGGTTCGTCATCTTCAAATTTGTAGTCTTTGCCCGGAAGAATTGCATTGAGGAGAATACCGACAATGGCACCTACGGCAAGACCTGAAAGACTTATTGTTACATCTTTAATGGTAAAGCTTATTGCACCTGCGGCACTGTAATTTATTCCAATTGAAAGAACGAGGATAAGAGCTGCAATAATAACATTTCTTGACTTTGAAAAGTCAACTTTGTTTTCTACAACATTTCTTACACCGACTGCCGAAATCATACCATAAAGCACAAGGGATATACCACCAACCGTAGCAGATGGCATAGCACTGATTACTGCGGCAAATTTAGGGCAGAATGAGAAAAGAATTGCAAAAACTGCGGCTATTTCAATTACAAATGGATCATATACCTTAGAAAGAGCAAGTACACCTGTGTTTTCACCGTATGTTGTATTGGCAGGGGCACCGAAAAGCGATGCAACGGTTGTTGCAATGCCGTCACCTGTGAGGGTACGATGAAGTCCCGGATCTTTAATATAATTAATGCCTGTTGTTGATGAAATGGCTGAAATATCTCCGATATGTTCAACAATTGTAGCAAGGGAAATAGGTACAATCGTAATAATTGATGTAATTAATAATGAACTGTCAAATCCTTTTCCGAAAATGGAAAATACGGTTGAATCTTTTACAATAGGGACGCCAACCCATGCAGCTTCCTTAACTCCTGAGAAATCAACATTACCTGTAACTGCAGCAACAACATAAGATGCAACTACACCGATAAGAATTGGAATAATCTTAATCATTCCTTTTCCGAATATATTACATACAATAACTACTACTATAGCTACAAGAGCAATCCACCAGTTGGTAGAGCAGCTGTTTACAGCTGACTGTGACAGTGTAAGACCGATTGCAATTATAATAGGACCTGTTACTATCGGTGGGAAAAATCTCATTACCTTGCTGGCACTGAATATTTTAATAAGAAGTGCAAGTAAAAGATAGACAAGACCTGCAACTGCGACACCTGCACATGCGTATGGAAGTGCGGGATTAGATACGGTAAAGTTGCCGTTAGCATCTTGAAGCAGCGGTGCGATTGCCATATATCCGCCTAAGAAAGCGAATGATGAACCAAGAAATGCAGGTACTTTTCTCTTAGTGATGAAGTGAAAAATTAATGTACCAAGCCCTGCGAATAAAAGTGTAGTCGATACACTGAGTCCGGTAAGAATTGGGACTAATACTGTCGAACCGAACATAGCAAACATGTGCTGGAGTCCGAGAATGACAGTCTTAGGAGCGCCAAGTTCCCTGGCATTGTAAATGCCGTCTTTTTGTTTGTTATCCATTTGTTTCCTCCTAATTTGTAATGCCATAGGGGCATATCATCAGAAATCGTTATAGACGAAATCCTCTAAAAATATTATCATAGGTATATTGGATTATGCAATGTAAAAATAATGTAAACAGAGGTGTTTTTTTGGAAAATACAGGATGCGGTCTTTGCAACAGAAAATGCAGGGTTGACAGGGACAACGGAGAGAAAGGTTTTTGCGGGGAAACCAGTGAAATCAGGTGCGGCAGGGCGGCACTTCATATGTGGGAGGAACCCTGTATATCGGGAACCCGTGGATCGGGAACAGTGTTTTTCACGGGATGTGTCCTGAAATGTGTATTCTGCCAGAATTCAGTTCTTGCGGAATCTAAAGCAGGCAAGCCTGTCACGGTTTCAAGACTTGCGGAAATCTTTCTGGAGCTTCAAAATAAGGGTGCACACAATATCAACCTGGTTACGCCTACCCATTTTGTTCCGTCAATCAGGGAGAGCATTATCCTTTCAAAGAAAAATGGACTTACGTTGCCTATTGTATATAATACGGGGAGTTATGAGTCCGTGGATACAATAAAAAGCCTTGAGGGATTAGTCGATATTTACCTTCCCGATCTTAAGTATGTTTCTTCGGAACTTTCTAAGAAATATTCTAAAGCTGAGGATTATTTTGAAGTTGCCAGGAAAGCAATCGGCGAAATGGTCAGACAGACGGGAACACCGGAGTTTGATGATGACGGTATTATGAAAAAGGGTGTAATCGTAAGGCATTTGCTTTTACCCGGATGTCTTTCCGACAGCAAAAATGTGATAAAATATTTGTATGATACTTACAGGGATGATATTTTTATAAGTATAATGAACCAGTATACACCAATGGAAGGAATCGGCGATAAATACCCGGAGCTTAACAGAAAAGTGCGGAAAAAAGAGTATGACCGTCTGGTGGATTATGCCATAGACATCGGTGTTGCCAACGGATTTATCCAGGAGGGCGGGACAGCAAAGGAAAGTTTTATACCTGAATTCACGGAGGAAGGAATTTGATATGAATAAATGCAGATATTCAGCCAAATGCGGTGGCTGTGTCCATATGGGCAAAAAATACAGCGAGAGCCTTGAATATAAACAGAAAATGATTGAGAAGCTTATAAGACCTTTTTGCAAGGTTAATAAAATTATCGGAATGGATGAGCCGTATTTTTATCGTAACAAAGTTCATGCCGTTGTGGGTGGCGACAGAAAGGGCAATATCTACGCCGGAACGTACGAGGCGGGAAGCCACAAAATAGTACCTATTGATAAGTGTCTGCTTGACAATGAAAAAGCCGATGCCATCATTGCCACTGTAATAAAGCTGATGAAATCTTTTAAATACAGACCTTATAACGAGGATACCGGCCGAGGATTTTTGCGGCATATTCTCATAAGAACGGCGGAAGTTACAGGTGAAATTATGGTTACACTTGTGGTTGGTGAAAATATTTTCCCATCCAAAAGCAATTTTATCAAAGCTCTTACTTCGGAGCATCCCGAAATTACCACAATCGTAATGAATGTCAATTCAAAGCGTACAAGTATGGTTCTTGGTGAAAAGGAGGAAACGCTTTACGGGAAGGGCTATATTGAAGACATTCTTTGCGGCAAAAGATTCCGCATATCTTCAAAATCTTTTTATCAGGTTAATCATGCCCAGACCGAGAAACTTTACGGAACTGCCATCAATTATGCCGGGCTTACGGGAAAGGAAAATGTTTTTGACGCATACAGCGGAATCGGTACTATCGGTATCTGTGCTTCTGATAATGCTTTGTCGGTAACAGGGGTTGAGCTTAACCGTGACGCAGTAAAGGATGCCCTTACAAACTGTAAACTCAACAATTTGAAAAACGTGAAATTTATGGCAGGAGATGCGGGGGAACATATGGAAAAGGAAGCAGCTTCGGGACGTAAATATGACGTTGTCTTTATGGACCCACCACGAAGCGGCAGTTCTTTGAAATTCATCAATTCGGTGTGTAAAATGGCTCCTTCAAAGGTTGTATACATTTCCTGCGGTCCCGAAAGCCTCGCAAGGGATTTGCAGCTTTTTAAGAAGAAAGGCTACCGCGTTGTGGAATGTCAGCCTGTGGATATGTTCGGGTGGACGGGGCATGTGGAGACGGTTGTCAAATTATCCCTCAAAAAAGATACACCGAAAATTGAGGTGACAATGGAGCCTGATGAAGAGAGCAATTACACACCAGAAGAAAAGGCTACTTATTCAAAGATTAAGGAATATGTGAAGGACAAGTATGGTGTGAATGTGCATACTTCTTATATTGCACAGGTAAAGCGTATGTGTGGTCTGGACATGGGCGAGAACTACAATAAATCCAAGAAAGAGATTCCAGAGGTGAAACAGTGTCCACAGGAGAAGGTGGAGTATATTAAGGATGCGTTGAGGCACTTCAAGCTGATTTGGTAACTGTATATTAGTATGCCACGGCAATATCAATATATACTCCCACAAAGCCTGTAAATAAGCCATTCCTTAGCTGAAAAAGTGCTCTACTACACACTTACTACACGTTTTTTAGAGAAATAGGTAGGTATGATTAGATTAAATGGATAATTGACAATATGGCATATGTGCCATATAATAACTACAAAGGAGATTGCATGGCGGACTTTAAATTGATTGCATATGAAAAAGAAAATGGAGAAGTTCCTGTAGAGGAATTTCTTGACTCTGTTAATCCTAAGATGAGAGCTAAGATATATGGTTTGATGGGAATTTTGCAGGAAAAAGGAAATATGCTTAGGGAACCATATAGCAAGCATCTGGAAGATGGTATTTTTGAATTGCGATGCAAATTCGGAAGCGATATTACCAGAGTATTATATTTTTTCTATTATGAGGGAAAAATTATAATGACGAATGGTTTTGTTAAGAAAACACAGAAAACTCCCAAAGAGGAGATACAGATTGCAAAAGATAGAAGAAAAGATTTCATAGAAAGGGTGATGAAGAATGAGAACATTTGATGATATGCTTTCTAATCAGTTGAAGGATGAAGAATTTAGAAAAGAGTATGAAGCGATTCAGCCAGAGATGGATGTTATCAGAGCTATCGTAGATGCAAGAACATCACAGAATCTTACACAGAAAGAACTTGCGGAGCGTACTGGTATTAATCAGGCTGATATTAGTAAGCTTGAAAATGGAACAAGAAATCCTTCTGTCAATTTACTGAAAAGATTAGCGGATGGTATGGGAATGGCTCTTAAGATTGAGTTTGTACCGAAACAGAAAGCGTAATTATGTGACCTCACTGGATTTTGTCTGGTGAGGTTGTTTTATCAAGTTATATTAATGTATGATGAAAAAGATTATCTTATAAAATAGAAAGAATGTAAATTGATAAGAGATAATGGCAGAATAGATATATTTGCATAGGAGAACTAATTATGATAGCTAAAGATATTATTTCAATTGCAACATCAATAATTATAAGTGTGGGTGGCTCTGGAGTAATAATATGTGCATTAGCAAATTTTATTTCAGAGAGAATTGCAAAACGTATTGATGGAAAATATCAGCAGAGATTTGAGCAAGAATTTGAAAAGTACAAAAGTATAATGGAACATCGTAGATATATATCAAAAACTCAATTTGATAATGAATACCAGATATATAAACAACTATCAAAAGCATTTTTCTCTGTAGCAGTTAAGTTATCATCATTTGCATATAAGAGAATAGGCAATCGTATTATTTCTATTGAAGAAGATGATATAATTTCTATGGAAGAAGTTAGTAGAATAATTAGTGTAAATAGTACTGCTCAAAATTTGCTTTTTGAAAATGCACCATTTATTCCTGAGGAAATATATAATGAATATCTTGCGTTAAATGAGCTGGCAAATACCTTGTTTTGGGGAATTATTGCTAGAATAAAGGAATATGAAGCAGAATGCGTGGAAATTAATAAAATTATAACAGAAGATGAAATTGGTATGTCAGAAGATTTCCAAAATAGGTTGAATGATGTTAATAAAAAAGTAAGAAAATATTTAGAAACATTAACGATTATTGCTGATTAATATTAAAGAAGGTGGAAATACACCTTCTTTTTTCATACCCATTTTTTAAGTAGGTGGTGCCAAAAAACATACAAAAATACTGGGACGTTTCGTAAAGGGATGTTTATACATTTCGGGACTGTTTATCAGTCCTTTTTTAGTAGTTTCAAAAAGTACACATTTCAGGACTAAGGAAGGAGCTAATATCATGAAGAGATATGGTTATCACAGAACAAGTACAAGAGAACAGCATTTAGACAGAGGCATCAAGGAGATTACAGCTTATTGTGAGCAGAACAATCTGGAACTGGAAAAGATATTTACTGACCAGCAGACAGGAAAGAATTTTAATCGTCCAAGATATCAGGTATTAAAAGAGGATGTATTAAGAGCTGGTGACGAGTTGATTATTACTGAGGTAGACAGGCTTGGCAGAAATAAGCAGGAGACATTAAAGGAATTGCAGTATTACAGGGATAATGGTATTCGTGTAAAAATACTAGAGCTTCCTACTACGCTTATGGATTTATCAAAGCTGGATAATGCTATGGCTCGTATGCTGATGGAAACCATCAATAATATGCTTATAGAGCTATATGCAGCTATGACTCAGGCAGAGATTGAGAAGAAAGAAAAACGACAGCGTGAAGGTATAGATTCTAAAAAGGCTCGTGGAGAATGGGATGATTACGGCAGACCAGCGGTGATGTCGCTTGATGAATTTTCAGAGCATTATCAGAATGTGGTGTCAGGAGAAATACGTCCATTTGAACTGATGAAATAGCTTGGTATGAGTAAGAGTACATATTACAGATATGTCAAAAGAATAAAGGAATAGACAGGTTATAAGACTTTTGCAATTCTTAGAAACTGCTCTTTCTTTGAAGAGTCAAGTTTATCAACAGTGTTGAGCAGTTCTGTTTCAAAAGCAGTAGTAGGAGCTTTGTATTCATTGCCGAGAATATAATCAACGGTAACATTCATAGCATTACAGATAGAAACCAGAAGTGTCAAAGATATCTTGACTTTGTTTGTCTCGATATTGCTGATGTGATTGATATTAACATCAGTTACTTTAAGTATATATGATAGATATGTGGAGCGTAATTTCGATTTAGAAATAAATGTTGATATATAATTATATGGAGTTTGATATAAAAAAATGTTATATTTACATTGTAGTAGATATAGTAAGCAATTTAAGTCAGATATGTGTATGGAGGTGGAAAGTGAGCACTTTAAATAATATACAGAAAACAAAAAATCAGCATTATGTTCCAAGAATGTACATGAAACGCTTTGGATATGGAGCAACAGAAAAAAGGAGAATGTCTGTATTATTTAAGGATGAAGGCAAAGTACTACATAATCAAAACCCAGAGAATTATGCTTCAGATAAATATTTTTATGATGTAAGTAATGATTTATTAATGGAATTATTAAAAAATGATTTTAAGGTTTTTCCAAGTTTGAAAGAAAGTGATAATCTAAAAGATGAACAATTTGTTGAGCATGCATTGTCACGAGAAGAAGGCACATATAACCAAATGTTGGATGAGATAGAGGAAAATCCACAGAGCATATATAATGATAAAACAAGGGCAATTTTTATTTCCTTTATTCATAGTTTAGCGTATCGTACAAAGAAATATAGGGATATACTTGACAATATAAATTATAAAACAGAACAAGTATTAAGAGAAATGTGTGATAATATGGGATTAGACCCCAAAATTAAGAAAGATACAATTAAAGCAAACTGCATATCTGGTCAGCAACTTCAGATAGAAAATATTATTTCATTAGCCCCTGTCTTAGGTACTTTGAATAATTTATTGCAAAATTATAATTGGTATATAGCATACAATAATACAGAGTTGGATTTCATAATAAGTGATAATCCGGCTCAAATGGTTTGGACGGGATTTAATGACATATGCATACCTATATCAAAAAGGTTAGCTATTATTTTAAGAGTAAAAACAGAAGATGCTCCTTTGATTTCACATGATATGCCTGTAAATAATGTGATTGAGTTGTCTTTGAAGAGTGTTATTGCTTATAATCTTAATCAGATAGGAATCGCTCGGAGGTGTTTATTTGGCTCGGAAAAAGCAATCGATTTCATGAGTAAACTAAATGGAGCAATGAATTGTATGAAAGGCAAAATAAATTGAAATTTAATTTGGGTCTATGATTGAAAATGAATGTAATATTCAAATATACTTGCCAGAAAAGCATTGAGTATGTCATAAAGTCCTGGACATTTATTGAGATATATGATAAAGTGAGACAGGAAAGTCCTGGACTTTTTATTATGGGTATGATAATATCATAATTGTGATGATATCATATAAATTATATAGGAGAGATTCCAATGGCATATGCAATTGATTTGTTCTGTGGAGCGGGAGGATGTTCTGAAGGCTTAATACAGGCTGGTTTTGATATTTTATTTAGTTCAGACATAAGTGATATGGTTGAGCTGACATACAGGCATAGGCACGAACAATTAGGATTAATTCAAGGATATAATACATGGTTTGAACGTGAGGATATTCGCAATCTTACAGGAGAATGTATATGGAATAGAATTAATCAATTAGAATGTTTTAAAAATGGAGAGAGAGTTGCTCCAGTAGTAATTGATTTAATGATAGGTGGTCCTAGTTGTCAGGGGTTTTCAAGAGCTGGCAGAAGGGATAAAAGTGACCCGAGGAATATGTTATTTGGCGAATATGTAAGAGTAATTAATGAGGTTAAGCCAAGATATATTGTTCTTGAAAATGTAGAAGGGTTTATGGATATGCAATTTTTAGGTTATGTTGGAATAACTGGCATAGAGTATCCAGATGGTAGTGTTACACCTGAAATTTTAAGAAGAGAGTTAGAGGAGATAGGATATCATACTCTTGAACCACGAATATTGAATGCAGCAGATTATGGTGTTCCTCAGAGGAGAAATAGAGCCATTTTTATTGGGTATAAAGATGGTGAAAAAAGTCCCAATTATCCAGAACCAATTTTATCAAACAGTGAATATCTGACAATAAAAGATGCGATAGGCGATTTGATTAATGATGTCGATATTAAGAATAAAATAAATAAAAGAAGAAGTAGATATCAGATTGAAAGCAAAAATGGTAGGACACCAGATGTTAATGGAAATCCGATATCTGTATCACGACAATTGACTTGTACTGAAATGTCAAATATGACACAGGTAGTAAAAGAAAGATTTAGTCTATTTCGACAAGGAGAAACAGGAACAAATTTACGAAAAAGAATACTTACGGAAGGCATAGATATTTCAGACAAAACAGCATTGAAAACGTTGTGTTGTGAAAAGTTGAAGTTGTCAGAGAAACAAGTAGTCAATTTATTTCTTAGTGCAAAGGCTACAAATGAACAGATAGATGTTTTATTGACGAAGAAGAATATTAGACAAAGATGGAATCCAAATCAGCCAGCAGCGACTATTGTAAGTATTCCAGATGATTACATTAGTCCGTGGGAGGAAAGAACATTTAGTGTACGTGAAATGGCGAGATGTCAATCATTTGATGATTCATTTGAGTTTCTTGGAAAACGTACTACAGGTGGAATTTTAAGAAGAACAGAAGTACCACAATATACACAAGTTGGAAATGCTGTTCCTCCACTTTTAGCAAGAGCCATTGTTGAAGAAATTATGAAAGTATTGTAAAAGGATAGATGTGCCAAAGCACAGCTATCCTTTTTGACTAAAAATTAAAATATGAATATATTCCTTTAGACGATAATTCAGGTATTGCTAAGGATAGTGTATCCAAATGACTTAATGATGAACCAGTTGCAAGATTTCGGTTAAGCATTTCTTTTATGGAGCTAGCAACACCATCTTCACTGGGACGTCCCCAATAATTACCACCACTAAGATTGCGTACTCTTGAAACACAAACTGATGAGCGATTTATTTTTTCTGGCTTTACAGTTGGAACTGTCGCAAATGCATAAGAAAAAAGTCGGGCATTATTCATATTGTATCCTTCTCTACCAATAGTGATATCGGCTCTAAATGCAGTTGATGAGTAAATCATATCCCATAGCATAGGAATCTGCGCGTTATCATTCCAATTTGTTTTACATTGTATGATATGTATTTCAATACCTGAAAAGTCTCTTGCAACTAATGCATTAAGAACGTTAAGAGTATTGTACTTGTTACGATTATATAATTTTACAGGAATATCGTTTTCATCATTGATTACAATGTTGTCTTTGTCCATAGAGTATTCTGGCTTATCGGGAAAAGTTATTGCTATAAGGTCAGATTCTGTGTTGGATGGGAAATTTCCATAGTTTACAGTTATAGCATTGCTTATTGGTGTTGGAATTAATGATTTATGGTGTTTTATAACAACTGTTCTTCTTCCAATACAGCAAAGATTTAAATACCAGCAAACAAGAGCTTCCCAATTTGCTCCTCCACCAGATACATCGCTTTGAGTCCTACCAGAATTTGTATTGGTTGAATAAAAAATATCTTTTAAATGGTCACCAAGGTTAATGAGCTGTCTAGGAGTGGGAGAGGAAGCATATTGATGTATTACCCCTTGCCATGTAGACCATACAGAGTTAAAACCATTTGTAGCAAATAAACGATTAACAGCTTCTTCTCTTAATTTTTCAATAATATTCTGTGCCATAAGCATCAATCCTTTCTTGTATGGTTATATTCCATTAAATAATTCTGATAAACTAATATGTAAACCATTGGCTATCTTATGTAAGTTGGTTATGGAAATATTGCGTTTTCCGGCTTCAACAGATGCTAAATAAGTTCTGTCCATTTCTATAGAAAGTGCAAATTTCTCTTGGCTTATGAATTGTTGGTTTCGTAAAAACTTAATTCTTTGACCTACCTTTTGTTGTATGTTTTCATCCATAATAATCACCCAACATTATTTTATATGCATGTTGACTATATAACAACGGATTATAAGTCACATAGGTTACAGAAATTAGTAATGGGATGACTGAGATTGTATAGTAAGACCTATTAAAATGGCATATTCAATCTGTTTAGTCATAAGTTCCTATTAGAAATTAGATGTTTAGGTATATTGAATGAGCAATTTTATGTTATGGCTAACAGAAAAAATTTATATATAATTTTTTGAAGGCATCCATGTCTAAAATCTTTAAAAATATTTCTAGTTCGGAACTCCACCCCTCTGTATATGAATATCAAAGACATCATGGTAGAGGTGCTTTTTTATGCAGATTACAAAATTAGAAGACGGTGCAGCAGCACCAAAGCCTGACACAAAAGTGTTTACACAGGAAGATTTGCAGAAGAAATTTGACTTCATTCTCGCTGAAAGGATAGTTCGTAAGATGGCAGAAAAGGGTCTTATTTCTGATGATGAATTACACAAAATATCGGAGAAAAACCGACTTATTTTCTCTCCCTATTTATGCGAGATTTATCAGTAATTGACTTGATATATATGCGTTTCTACGGGAATATGTCATACGATAAAGCGAGGTGATATAAGTGAAGAATGTAACGAAAATCAATCAGGTTGATTTCTCTGTTTTTAAGAAGACAAGAGTGGTTGCATACTGCAGAGTTTCCACTGATAGTGATGAACAGGAACTCAGCCTTGATACACAGAAAGATCATTATGAGCGTTACATCAAAGCAAACAGTGAATGGGAATACGCAGGTATTTATTATGATGACGGTGTTAGCGGTACTAAGACTGCAAAGAGAGATGGGTTGTTAAGACTTATGGAAGACTGTGAAAAAGGTCTTATCGATCTTGTCATCACAAAATCCATCAGCAGATTCAGCAGAAATACTACAGATTGCCTGGCACTTGTAAGAAAGCTTTTGAATTATGAAGTCTATGTTATTTTTGAAAAGGAAAATATAAACACAGGCTCTATGGAAAGCGAGTTAATGCTTGCTGTATTGGCCAGTATGGCAGAAAACGAGTCACGTTCCATTTAAGAGAATGAAAAGTGGAGCATCAAGAAAAGGTTCCAGAACGGTACTTATGTGATTTCTTACCCACCTTATGGCTATGCCAATGTTGATGGTGAGATGGTGATTATTCCTGAACAGGCAGAAGTTGTAAAAGAGATTTTTGCAGGGTGCCTTGCCGGAAAGAGCGCCCACATCATTGCAAAGGAACTAAATGAAAAAGGCGTTCCTACCAAGAAAGGTGCTAAGTGGACAGGCGGTACGATTAACGGCATTCTTACAAATGAGAAGTACATAGGAGATACACTTTTTCAGAAGACCATCACAGATGCAAATTTCAAGAGAAAAAGAAACTATGGCGAAGAAGAACAGTACTACTGTGAAGAACATCATGAGCCTATCATTAACCGAGAAACCTTTGAGAAAGCTAAGGAAGCAATTAGGCAGCGAAGACTTGAAAAAGGAAACTGCACCGAAGATACATCAAAGTATCAGAACAGATATGCCATGTCCGGTAAAATCAAGTGTGGCGAGTGCGGAAGATCATTTAAAAGAAGATACCACTACACTTCACACGGCAAAAGTTACAATGCCTGGTGCTGTGGTACTCACTTGGAAGACTCGAAATTCTGTTCAATGAAATTTATTCGTGATGATGATTTAAAGAGAGCCTTCCTTACCATGATAAACAAGCTGGTATTTGGAAACAACTTGGTCTTGAAACCGCTCCTTATTTCCATTACAACAAATAATTCTAAAAAGAACGTAAACAGTGTGGAAGATATCGAAAAGGAAATGAAGAGCAATGAAGAACAGAGAAAGCAGTTGAATACGCTGCTGACCAGTGGGTATCTCGAAAGACCTGTATTTGCCGAGGTTCATAATAAACTGATTATGGAATACGAGCATCTGGTAGCCAAAAGAGATTTATTATTTAGAATGGATGATGTCGGATATACCATAGAGCAGGCTTTAATAGAATTAGTCGATTTCCTTAACGATGCAAAACCTTTTACTGAATGGGAAGAATCCCTATTTGAAAGATTTATAGAAAAGGTAAAAGTACTGTCAAGGGAGAAAGTTGAATTTGAATTTAAGTGTGGCTTAAAGCTAAAAGAAAGGATTGATTAAAATGGCATACATACCACTTGGGTACAAAATAGTTGACGGATGTGCTGTGACCGATGAACCGACTGTCAAGCAGATTAAGGAAACTTACAGATATTACTTTGAAGGAAAGTCGCTTGTTGATGCAGCTAAAGAAGCAGGTTTTAAGATGAACCATGCAACGGTCAAGAGAATGCTCTCTAACAAGAAATATCTGGGAACAGACTATTACCTACAGATAATTGACGAAGAAACCCAGATAAGATTTCTGGAAGAACTGACACGAAGGGCAGGAAACCTTGGAAGGCTCAACAGAAAATGCAAGGAACACACTAAGAAAATTCCTACTGTATTTCATTTCAAGCCAGCTGATTTAACATTTCCTGATCCATTTGAGCAGGCAGAATACATTTATAGTTTGATAGAAAGCGAGGAATAACGCATGGCAGGGGTAAAGAACATAACAGTTATTCCGGCAAAAAAACGTGTAGGTAATACAGTAACCGCAGAAGATAAGCCAAAGCTAAAGGTCGTAGCGTATTGTAGAGTAAGTACTGACAGCGAAGAACAGGCTACAAGCCACGATGCACAGGTTACGCATTACACAGAATTCATCAGAAAAAACCCTGAATGGGAATTTGCTGGGATTTATGCTGATGACGGTATCAGTGGAACAAACACTAAAAAGCGAGAAGAGTTCAATCGAATGATTGAAGATACGATGGCAGGCAAGATTGATATGATTATTACAAAGTCAATCAGCCGATTTGCAAGAAATACCCTGGACTGCCTTAAGTGCATAAGACAGCTTAAGGAAAAGAACGTGCCGGTATTCTTTGAAAAGGAAAACATCAATACGATGGATTCCAAGGGTGAGGTGCTGCTTACGATTATGGCCTCCCTAGCACAGCAGGAATCGGAGTCGCTTTCAAAGAATGTTAAGATGGGTATTCAGTTCAGATATCAGAATGGAGAAGTTCAGGTAAACCATAACTGGTTTCTGGGATATACCAAAGATGAGAACGGACACCTTATCATTGATGAAGACCAAACAATCATTGTAAGACGAATATTTCGAGAGTATCTGCAAGGAGCAAGCCTTAAGACGATAGCAGACGGACTTATGGCAGACGGCATACCTACAGCAACCGGAAATAAGAAATGGCGTGGAGACGGCATCAGAAAGATACTTACCAACGAGAAGTACATGGGTGATGCCCTTTTGCAGAAGACTTATACGGTTGATGTTCTTACTAAGAAACGAGTATCCAACAACGGCATTGTTCCACAGTACTATGTTGAGAACAACCACGAAGCAATCATTCCAAGACAGCTGTTCATGCAGGTTCAGGAAGAACTCTTTCGCAGGGCACACCTTAAAACAGAAGGTGGAAAAACCAAGAGAGTCTACAGTAGCAAGTATGCATTATCGAGTATTGTCTATTGTGGCAAATTCGGAGATATTTTCAGAAGAGTGGCATGGAAGGCCAGGGGTGCATCCTACAACAAATGGAGATGTGCCAGTCGAATTGAAAAGGGCCCGAAGGAAGGCTGTGATGCTGATGCCATCAGTGAAACAGAGATTCTGAATGCAGTGGTAAGAGCCATCAATAAGACCCTTGGTGGACGAGAACAGTTCTTGGTACAGCTACAACACAATATTGAAGATGTACTGAATGGGGACTCCACAGCAACACTTGAGTACATCGACAAAAGGATGGCAGAACTTCAGGAAAAGCTTGTAATGTGCGTGAACAAGAATGCCGAGTATGATGTTATTGCAAATGAGATTGATGCCTTAAGAGAAAAGAAGGCAGCAGTTGTAACTAGGGATGGTGAACAGGAAATGTTAAGAAAACGAATCGATGAGATGTGACAGTTCCTGCAGACACAGACAAATCGAATTACAGAGTACGATGAACAGATGGTCAGAAGGCTTATTGAGAAGATTACGGTCTTTGATGATAAGCTTATCTTTGAATTCAAATCCGGCATGACACTTGAACTTAAGAGATAATTGAAGGAATAAAACTATACAGACACCTTGCAGCGATGCAGGGTGTTTTTTTCCTTCATAGAAAATTTACAAAGTGCAACTGTGCCAGGATTGAAAATATTAACCATTTGGTTTATAATGTAATAAGTTGAAGTGCATTTTATACATGGAGGATTAAGATGAAAACATCCGATATGATTAAAGAATTATGTAATAAAAAGAATATAAGTCTTTCAGAACTTGCCAGACGGATAGGTCAGACTCCACAGAACTTTGGTAAGAAACTGAAAAGAGATACTGTGACCTTGGAAGAATTAAAGCTGATAGCTGATGTCATGGAAGTAACCTACGAGCAATCCTTTATCTTCCCGGATGGAGAACAGATAAAAACGAGTAATGAGTGAGGTATATCATGGCATACGAAAAGAAAAGTATTAGAGCAATAATTGATGATGTGAATAGTAGGAGAGTGTACCTTCCAGCCATTCAAAGAAAATATGTGTGGGGAGATGCACAGATCACAAAGTTGATGGATTCTATCATGTTAGGATACCCTATTGGAACTTTTCTTTTTTGGAAAGTGAAGAAGACTATAGTGAACCAAAAAGAGTATTCAATGTATGAGTTTATAAAAGATTACCATGACAGAGATATGTATAAGAATCCGGCTGCACCACAGCCGTTCCCCATTGGTAGTGGGGATGAAACAATTTGGGCAGTTTTGGATGGACAGCAGAGACTGACTTCTTTATACATAGCTTTGCAAGGAAGTATGAGCAGAAAACTTCCAAACAAAAGATGGAAGAACGATGATGCTTTTCCAAAGAAGGAACTTTACTTTGATTTGCATAGTGAAAAAACTGATGACGAGGATATTTCCTATGAATTCAGATTTTTAACAGCGGATGAGGCTGCAAAGAATAAGGATGATAAGATATGGTATTTAGTAAAAGATATCCTTAAGTATTCAGCTGAAGATTTATTAACAGAAGTCATCATTCCAAATGGCTGGGCAACCAATAAAGTTGCAACAAAGAACATTTCGCTTTTACATACAAGACTTGTTACTGATGAAATTATCAACTACTTTGAAGTGGAAAAAGATTCAATTGACAGCGTTTTGGATATTTTCGTTAGAGTTAATTCTGGTGGAACCGTTCTATCAAAGAGTGACTTGTTATTCTCGACTATTGTTTCTCATTGGGATAAGGCAAGAGATGAAATTGATAAGCTGCTTTCAGAGATAAATAAGAAGGGCGAAGGATTTAAGTTTTCTAATGACTTTATTATGCGAACTTGTTTGTATCTTTTAGATATGTCTGTAGCGTTAAAAGTTGAAACATTTAAAAAAGACAGCGTATTAAAAATAAAAGAAAACTGGGATGCAATCCGAAAAGCCATCAAGGATACAGTTGATTTGTTAAATGAATTTGGATTTAATTCAGAAAACATGATTTCTTATGTGGCTGTTTCTCCTATGGTTTACTACAGATACAAGGGTGGTAATTTTGATTCAAGCAGCAAAGCGGAATTAAGAAAATATATTGTAATTGCACAGGTTAGACAGATTTTTGGTACCGCATCAAATTCTGCACTAACAAGCATTCGAGAAGCATTGAAAGCAGCTCCTGCTAATTCATTCAGTATGGCTAACCTTAATGCAGTTAGATTTACAGGTGACAGATCTCTTCGTTATACAGCTGATGAGATTGATTCAATGTTTGATACATACGAGATTGGAGCCTATACATTTATGCTTTTATCTCTGCTGTATCCTAATTTGAAATATAGTCAGAAGGGATTCCACCAAGACCATATGCATCCGTATACGGGATTTGAAGAAAGCAAAATTGATGGTTTGATATTGCCGGACGGAACAGTGATTGATGATGATACTAAAGAAGATTGGCGAAGAAGAAGGAATACACTAGCAAACCTTCAGTTGCTCGAAGGCAGAGAGAATGAATCTAAGAATGCCACACCACTCATTGATTGGTTGAAGATTACTGAAAATAGTGAAAATGCTAAGTACCTTCCGGGTGATATTTCTTATGAACTTTCAAATTTTGAAGAGTTTATGGAGAAACGTCAAGAACTGATGAGTAATGCATTAAAAGATATTTTATTGTAAAAGGAGGAGTGAATGTGATAATTCTATATAACGAAATACGAGTAATATTGTTGTGGATGAAAACGGACATAGTGTAAGAAAATCTACGAAGTACAGTTCTAAGAACAAAAATTAGTGTAAGTATACGAAAGTGAGGTTTAAAAATATGAATGCAGCAGAATGGGTTTTATTATCTACTATAAGAATCGAAACAACAATACCTAACGGAATTTCTACGGGAACAGGATTCTTTTTTAGTTTTTGTGTTGAAGAGGAAACTGGCACAAGCATTCCAACGATTGTTACTAATAAACACGTTATAAAAGATGCAATCGATGGCAAGTTGAGATTTTCGTTGAAGGATACGAATGGAAAGCCAATATGGGGTGAGTTTTATGATTTAAAATTGAATGATTTTGAGAAAAGATGGATTTTGCACCCTGACCCCAATATAGATTTATGTATATTGCCGATCGCTAACATACACAATGAAATAAAAAAGGCTCAAAAAGAATTGCATTATACAACATTAACATTGAGCGACATTCCAAGTAAAGAAGAAATTGTTAATACAATTTCAAGGATAGAAGATATAACAGTTGTAGGTTATCCTGATGGCATATGGGATTCGTATAATAATATGCCGATTGTTAGAAAAGGAATAACTGCAACTTCTTTACAATTGGATTTTAATAACGAACCTAAATTTTTAATTGATGCTGCAATTTATGGTGGTTCAAGCGGCTCTCCAGTTTATATCTTTAATCAAGGTTCATATTCGCCTGCAAATGGCGGATTGGTAGCTGGCACAAGGCTCAAATTAGTAGGTATAGTGTATGCGGTTGCGCAACACACTGTAAATGGTGAAATAAAAATAGTTGATATCCCGGCTGCAAAAACACCAATAACAACAACTTTAATTCCAAATAATTTAGGTGTTGCAATCCATGCACGAGAATTAGAAACATTTGAGCAAATGTTAAAGAGTCAAATTAGAAATTAATCAGTTGATTTTGCAGGAAAAGCAGGTAGTAATAACATGATAAATAATGTGCATAAATATTTTTGGGAAGACCCTGATGCTTCTTACTATATCAACGAGAGGAAATATTGGCAATCAGTTCATGGTAGAAGTTTTTTTAGATATAATAAAGCCAAAAAAGAGATAAGTGAAAAAAACATAGTTCCAATAGAAACAATAATAGAGTATGTTAATGAGGTATTAAAGGCAGTAGGCATAGCAGAGGTTAAAAAACCAATAATGAATCCTTATGAGGTGGATTATACATTACTAAAAAAAGAGTTTGAATTAGATGATGAAAAGGATATTGTTTGGATAAAGTTTACTGAGGATGGTTTTGTTGGCGTAATTGCGGTGAGCAATGATATCAATTTTGATATTCCTCCAAATGAGTCGGTATATGACAATAAGGTGTGGAAATATGATGAATACACAAAAAAGAATGAACTTGTTTGGAAATACAATTCATCAGGAATATTGGTTCATAAATTGAAAAAAGAATGGGATGAATCATTTGTATTAGTTTTTCCATTGAGAAAACTTAAAGAAAGTTGTGGATATAGTAGACATAATATAGAGATGGCAATCGGAAATTATCTTATTGAACAAAATGTGCCGATTATAGATTTTTATTCGCACTATATAGGTTGGTTATTGAAAAAACCTAATCAAAAAACGGAAGGTGGTGTGTATTATGCTATTAGGTAATTTGAAGGAACTGAAAAATGACATGATAAACAAGGATTGGACAATATGCAGTTTCATATTTAAATACAAAGAAACAGAGTATATTGTACTTGTTAAAAGATTTGTAGGAACTGAAAAAAGGAAAAATCAGTATGCATTAGTAAAATTGCATTTTATGAAATCTGATAATTTAGGTGATGATATGCAAGTAGAGGCTAATAGCAACGGACTAATAATTGAAACACAGAAGTTAAGGGAATATTTCGGGATTGAGTATGCAGATAATTTAGGAAATATTCTTAAGCAGTTTACTGAACGCTTGGGGAATGCAATCCCTAAGACCATTCCTGCTGGTATTTCTGATATAGAGCGAACAGCAATGGTTCATTCTCTGAGTAAAAGTGATTCTGAAGACCCAAATAAAATTTATTGTAATAAGGTTAAAAGAAATCCAAATGGTGGACAGAGAAGTGAATTCAATGCTGATAAAACTAAGTTGTTGAGAGCCTCTTTATTTGAATATTTTCGTAATGACTCTAGTATTAGTTTTTGTTTTTATGCTGATCCTAAAATGGAAAATGACGATACAACTATATTACGTAATTTTTCAAAATAGCCTAATCAGAAATATGATAAATTGAATTGATGAGATTGTTGTAAATACGCATAAAACAGCGCTTTTTAAATAATTGTGGATATATTTACATATAGCCTAATAATCTCACGTGGAGATGGTAGTACTGATGTCAAAAGTGAATCCAGGCAAGTAAGAATAATGTGGTAAATTAAAGGCTTTTCAGAGAGCTATCGTTAACGGGTACGATTGGCTGCTGGAAAGCCTTTCTTTTTATGCTGGGAAATGGCTGTGTGGGAACTGGTTCATAAGACAAGGTTGACACTAGGAGATAGATAACAAGGAAAAATGAACCCCGGTGTTCAGTTTATAACGATAGCTTTTTCTATAGAAAAGCAGCGACCAGATGGGTATGCATACTATACCATTTCAAACAACATGGGTTACGAAGGTGACCTTGAGATTGCGATGGTGCCTGAGGCCTTCCGAGTGGATGTACTTAAGGAGTCACTTGATGCGAATAAAGTCCTTGTAGAGAATGCAAATGTTGAAACTGCAAACTTTGCTCTTATGTTTGAGTTTGATGGTGATGTGAAGAAGGTTCGTCATTGTCTCATAAAGCAACTCCACTTGCAAACGGTGTAGTTAAATCAAAGACCGGTGATGATACCACTGATGCAACATATCAGAATTGGTACAAAGCCGTTTATATGCCCGCAACAGAACCAGAGACAAAAGCTGCAGTATCAACTTCGAATTTCGGAAAGTAAGAGGTAGACGATTATGGGAATGACAAGGAAGATCGAGATTGATGGTAAAGAGATTCTTTTTAAGGCCTCTGCCGCAATCCTTAGAATTTATAGAATCAAATTCCAAAGAGATATCTATAAGGACTTGTCAGCTTTGAAAAAAGCAATCGGTAAAAATGTGGAGGACGCATCTACGCTTGATACATTTTCACTTGAGATGTTTGAGAACATCGCTTATGTGATGGTAAAGCATGCAGATGCTAATATCCCAGATACGCCGGAATAGTGGTTGGATGGATTTAATACATTCTCAATCTATCAGGTTCTTCCACAGCTCATTGAGCTCTGGGGGCTAAACGTTCAGACGGATGTAAGTGCTAAAATAACTTCGTCCAACGATCACCCGATGACAACACCTTTATTTTTGCTTCGTTGCGTACAGCTGGGGATTAGTATACGAGACCTGAATTTGCTTACCATTGGCCTCGTGAATGAGACAAATTTTAATCAACAATTTATAATTAATTTTGCAAGGTATAAATCAGGATTTGGCAGAAGTATCTTAAAAGGCATAAAATGTGAGAAGTCACTCAGTTTACCATGGTGTAAATTGGGTGATTTTTATTAACAATTTAACAATTTACAGGAAAAATTGGATATTATAGAACATGAATATAATATTCCAATCAGTCAAGAATTCAGGGAGGATGTGAGAATTATGTGTAATCTGAGTACAGGAATTGAAGAAAAAGCTACTGAAAAAACAAGCGAAAAGTTTATTCTGAATATGTATAAAAAAGGTTATACATTGGATCAGATCGCAGATGTAGCTGAAACAGGTGTTGATGAAGTTAAAGCGATTATTAAGAAGAAAGAGCCTGCAATGGCGTATACTTTATTAACCCAAAAGATCTAAAAATAAGACGGCAAATTGTCAACAAGTTGTTGATGATTTGCCGTCTTTGTTTGTATAGTGGAGTTATTCTTCTTTTTTCTTAGCCCTTGTCTTATAGACATTATAGCGAATCTTTATGAATTGTTCCGGAGAAACACATTCGGATGGAATTAATATTTTTTATTCAAATGCAAAGAAAAAAATAAATAATTATATTTCATAAACGTTTCATAAATGGCGTGTAGAATGTTATTGTAAGCAGCAATGGAATGCTAAGAAAAATAGAGAGGTGTGGTTAGTAAAGTGATAAAAAATGCTATAGCATACATTACAAGAAAGAGAAATAGAACTTTAATAATTTTTATCATATTGACTATAGTTTTTTCTTGTTTGTATTCTTGCTTGACAATAATGAAATCAAGCAATGAAATAGAAAAGGCTTTATATGAAAGTTCTAATTCTTCAATTTCAATAACAAAAAAAGATGGTGAATATTTTAATGTTAGTCAATTTAAAGATATTGAAAAATTAAAAGAAGTTGAAGAAATAATAATTCAATATGATGGATTAGCAAAACTAAAAGATGCTAAAGTAGTTAGCGGAGAACAAATAATAAATAGAGAAGATTTATCTGACGAATTTAAGAATGTTGTTTCATTTGAAGCTACAAATAATACTAAAAGAAATATTTTATTTAGTAGTAGAGTGTTTACAATTAAGGAAGGTAAAAATATAGAAGAAAATGATAAGAATTCAATTATTGTTCATGAAGAATTTGCTAAAAAAAATAATCTAAAATTAGGTGATGAAGTTAATCTTGAATTACTTGACATTGAAAAAAGTGGAAGAATAAAGAGTCATAAATTTAAAATTATAGGTATCTTTTCCGGTAAAAAACAAGAAACATATACAGGATTATCTTCTGATTTTAGTGAAAATATGATGTTTGTAGATTATTCAACAAGTCAAGAGATACTAAATAAATCAGAAAATAATAAAATTGCAAATAAAATTTTAATGTATTCCGGCAGTGCAGAATCTACAGATTTAGCCTTAAACAAATTGAAAGAGCTTAAGATTGATGAGTCAAAGTATTTTGTTGAAAAAGATTCTAATGCGTTTGAAGAGTCTTTAGAGTCAGTGAGTGGAATAAAACATATGATAAAAATAATGACTTATTCTATTATGTTAGGCGGGATGGTTATTCTTTCATTGATTTTGATTCTATGGTTAAGAGAAAGAATCTATGAAATAGGCATATTTTTATCTATTGGAACATCTAAGATACAAATTATAATGCAATTTATATTCGAGTTATTATTCATATCGATACCAAGTATAATAGCTTCCTTATTTTTAGGAAATGTATTGCTAAGAGTAATTGCAGGCGGATTCATTAACTCAGATAACTCAATGATTTCTGGTGGAAATTTAATAAATAACAGCAGTTTTATTTTAAATATTACAACACTTGGACAAAGTTATTTAATATTAATAAGTATTATTGTTTTATCAGTTGTATTTGCTTCTTCATTAATATTAATCAAGAAGCCTAAAGAAATATTATCAAAAATAAGTTAGGAGAAAATGATGGATATATTAGAAATAAAGAATGTAGCATATAGTTATGCAAATTCCAAAGAAAAAGTTTTGTCAGGAGTAAATCAAAAATTTGAACTTGGGAAGTTTTATGCGATAGTAGGAAAGTCAGGAACAGGAAAATCTACACTTCTTTCCTTACTTGCTGGACTCGATAAACCTCAAACAGGAAAAATATTGTTTAAAAATGAAGATATACAAAAGAAAGGATATAGTAATCATAGAAAAAATAATATATCTTTAGTATTTCAAAACTATAATTTAATAGATTATTTATCACCGATTGAAAATATTAGATTAGTGAATAAATCAGCAGATGAAAGTATTCTGTTTGAACTAGGTTTAGATAAAAAACAAATAAAAAGAAATGTTATGAAATTATCTGGCGGGCAGCAACAAAGAGTGGCTATTGCCAGAGCATTGGTATCAGATGCTCCAATAATACTAGCTGATGAGCCTACCGGTAATCTAGACAGTGCTACTGCCGGAGAAATAATTAATATATTAAAGAAATTAGCTAAAGACAGAAATAAATGTGTAATAGTTGTAACACATAGTAAGGAAGCAGCAGATTCTGCAGATATCATTTTAGAACTAAGTGGTAAGAAGTTGAAAAAAGTAAAATAAATTTGGAGGTTGAATGATGATAAAAAATGCATTTGCTTATGTAACTAGAAAAAGTTTAAAATCATTAATTATTATGTTAGTTATTTTGGCTATGTCAACTTTAAGTCTTATTAGTTTATCTATTAAAGATGCTACGGACAGAGCTTCAAAAGAAACATTTGCTAATATAACAAATAGTTTTTCTATGGAGATAAATAGACAAGTAAATCCGGGAACACCTAGAGGTGGAGGAAATGTAAAAGGTGAAGATATTAAAAAGATATCTCAAACAGATAGTATAGACTCCTATGTAAAAAGAATAAACAGTGTTGCAGATTTAGTTGATTATGATATTATTGAAACTCAAGAGACTCTTGCGAATCAATCGCCTGAAAGAGCAAAGAATTTTAAAAGAACAGTGATGTTAACCGGAGTTAACGACTCATCAAAAGAAACAAAATTTGTATCAGGAGCATATAAATTAGTAGAAGGAAAGCATTTAGAAAATGAAGATAAAAATAAAATCTTAATGCATAAAGACTTGGCTGAAAAAAATAATCTTAAAGTTGGAGATAAGATAAAAATAAAATCTAATTTATTTGATGCTGATAACGAGAAACATGCAGATGAAACAGTAGAAGTAGAAATCAAAGGTTTATTCGATGGGCATAATAGCGGTGGAGTAAGTGCAGCACAGGAACTATACGAAAATACATTAATTACTGATGTTCATACAGCTGCTAAAGTTTATGGTAATACAGAAGATACAGCTGTATACCAGGATGCAACATTCTTTGTAAAAGGTGATAAGAATCTTGATAGTGTAATAAAAGATATTAAGAAATTAGATATAAATTGGAGAGCATATAATCTGATTAAAAGTTCATCAAATTACCCTGAATTACAACAATCTATATCAGGTATCTACTCAATTTCAAACAAATTATTTGCTGGCTCATTAATATTTGCAGGAGTTGTAGTTTCATTATTACTATTATTATGGATGAATGCCAGAAAGAAGGAAATAGCAGTATTACTATCATTAGGTAAATCAAAATTAGAAATTTTTGGTCAATTCCTATTTGAGATGGTATTTATATCAATCCCCGCATATGCTGGTTCTTATTTCTTAGCTCAATATACAGCTGAAAAGCTTGGAAATAATATATTGAACAAGGTTACTGGCAATATAGCAAAACAAATAGGTAGACAATCCGCATCCAGCCAATTAGGTGGTGGGGCAGAAGCTGAAGGATTTAACAAGACATTATCAAGTTTAGATATAAATGTATTACCTAAATTCATAGTTTATGTAGTTATATTTATGAGTTTAGTACTTCTTGTATCTTTGATTATTTCTTCATTCAATACATTAAGAAGAAATCCAAAAGAATTATTAATCGACAATAAATAAAATTTTTGGTGCAAAAAAGCACCAAAAATTTTTTGCTTTTAAATACCCAATAATATGTTGTACAATATAAGCGAATAGGTTTAAGTGGAGGTATACATGAATATATTAACTGTTGAAGATGATAATATGATAAGAGAGGGAATAAGTGAATATCTTTCAGAATTTGGATATACTGTTATTCAGGCTAAAGATGGAAGAGAAGCATTGTCAAAATTTAATAGCGATATAAATCTGGTTATCTTAGATATTCAAATACCTTTTATTAATGGTTTAGAAGTGTTGAAAGAAATTAGAAAGAAAAGCTTTTTACCAATTCTAATCCTGACTGCATTTAGTGATGAAGAATATAAAATTGACGCATTTACTAATTTGGTAGATGGATATATGGAAAAGCCATTTTCATTGCCGGTCTTAAAGGCCAGAATAGATTCCTTAATTAAGAAGAATTATGGACATTTAGAGATGTTTGAATATAAGAATCTATCAGTTAATTTTAATAGCTATACAGCTAAAATAAATGGAGAAGAGATAGATGTAAATGCAAAAGAACTAGAAGTATTAAAATGTTTATTGGATAATAATGGACAAGTGTTAACAAGAATGCAAATTATTGATTATGTATGGAAAGATAGCGAAGAAGCTCCTTATGATCGAGTAATAGATGTATACATAAAAGAACTTAGAAAAAAATTACAATTAGACTGTATAACTACTATAAGAAATGTAGGATACAAATTGGAGATAAAATGAAAAAATTAAAGATATTTCCCAAAATGTTCATACAAATATTTTCTGTTCTTGGAATAATAATTATATTAGTCCATTTATTAGTTTATTTTATCTTCCCTAAAACATATTTGGAGACGAGAAAAGAAAAGATCCATAATATTGCAGATGAAATTTCTGGTAATATGAATGGAAAAGAAATGAAATATATAGAACAAACTTTGGAGCTTTATTCGAAGAGCAGTGAAATAAAAGCATTTATAAAAGAAAAAAATAATAAAAATGAAATACAAATCAAAGATGATATAAATGTTAATTTAGAAAGCGATAGTAATTCTTTGATAATTGAAGAAAGAGAAATAAAGCTTAATGATGGTAAAAAAATAAATTTACAATTTGTTTCTACAGCTGATATGCAAAAAGATGCGAAAAATTTAAGCGTTAAATTTTTACCATATTCTTTATTAATATCAATTTCCTTTTCTGCTATTATTTCTTTAATTTATGCAAAATTAATAAAAAATAATATACAGGAAATAAAAATTGTTACTGATAAAATGAAGAAACTTGATAAAGAAACGCGATTAAAAGTTAGCTCTAATGATGAAGTTGGCGAACTAAAACAACAAATTAATGATTTGTATTCTACTTTATTAATAACGATTGACAATTTGGAATTTAAAAATAAAGAAATTTTAAAATTAGAAAAGTTAAAATATGACTTTTTTAAAGGTGCATCCCATGAACTTAAAACTCCTCTTGCCAGTCTTAAAATAATACTGGAAAATATGAAATACAATATTGGAAAATATAAAGATAGAGATACTTATATTAATGAATGTATTGAAATCGTTGATAGCTTGACCAAAAACATTTCTCAAATATTATCAGTTCATTCTATAGAAAACTTGAATAATGATGAAGAATATTTGAAAATAAATGATACATTAGAAGATATATTAGAAAAATACGAAATATTAGCAAATCAAAAGAAAATAACGGTCAATAATTACATATCAGATGAGAATATTTATATAGGAAAAACAGCATTAAAGATTATTTTATCTAATTTGATTAGTAATGCGATAAAATATACCGATGTAAATGGTGTAATTAATATTGGGATAGCTAATGATTGGTTATATATAGAGAATACATACGGTAACAATAAAATTAAGGATATGGATAAAATATTTGATGTAAAATTTGATTTAAATAAGGAAAATAGTAATGGATTAGGCTTGTATATTGTAAGCAATATCCTGAATAATTACAATATAGAATATAAAGCATTGCAGGATGAAGAATTTTTTATCTTTAAAATTAAAATGTGAAAAAAATGGAGAAGGGGGTCTAGTAGTCATGGATATCGAAACATATAACAGAAGAGAGAAAATGCTAAAACTCCGTGAAGAACTGCTTGCAATAGAAGAAGACAGAATGGCAGGCAGAACCGGAACAACGGTGGATGAATTAGATGCATACCTTGATGACATAATCGAAGAGGTGTAGTCTATGGCAGGTAATGAAACATATAAGGTGATTGTATCTGACCGTGCAAAGCAGATGCCTGGAACTCATATCCGATTTATGGCATAGGTCAATAAGGAGGCTGCCAGCGACAAGAAAAAAGAGATTGTTCAATCAGTATTTTATGGGTTAATCAGTCTGGAGGTAAGGAAGATGAAAAGTAAGAGAGCAATGTGGATATTCGCCGCAATTCCAATGATTGTTACAAGTATTGTTCTTCAGTTTATGCCTGATACAATACCTATGCACCATGATTTGGCAGGAAATACTGACAGATGGGGAAGTAAAATGGAAAGTTTTATATTCCCTATTATCATTTTACTTATTACATTATTTTGGAACATATTGATTTGCATATATGAGAAAAAGGCTGTTAAGTCCCAAAATGAAAAAGAACAGATGGAAGCAAGAACATCTGCGAAATTGTTGTCTATAGTTGGCATTTCCCAGGCGATTATGTTTGGGGTTTTGCATTATTTTATTCTCTATGCTTCTTTTCAACAAGCTATTGTTAATGGCTCGAAGGCAACAATTGATATTGCAAAAGTTTCTTGTATCTTATGTGGGATTATGCTCATTGTACTTGGAAATTATATGACTAAATCAAAGAAAAATGCAGTAATAGGGTTAAGGACAAGCTGGAGCATATTTAATGATAATACCTGGAGAAAAAGTAATCGATTTGGGGCAATATGTATTATCATTGCAGGAGGATTAACTGTTGTTACATCTGCTTTTGCGAACGGAATAATAAGTACAATTTTTTTACTATTATATATTATAGTGGCATCAGTATTAGCAGTGATTTACTCTAAAAAAGTTTATGATAATGAAAGAAAAAAGGAACAAAATATTTAGAGGGTGCCATTGTACAAATTCTGGTTGTGTGCTTTTTATTACACTATCAGTTTTCGTATTTTTTATTGAAAAAATGGATAATGTTGTGCTTCAAGCTGTTATTTTTATACTTGCACTGTTTGTAGGGATTGCATGGGTTGAGTTTGAACATAACATAACAATTTATAAAATATTGATTTTGTATTGCTTTTGTCCGGACAAATGGATATAATATAGTTAGAAAAACTCGAAAGGAGTGTTTACTATGGCAACAAAATCAGCAAATTTATACGCACGCATTGAGCCTGATGTAAAAGAACAGGCAGAAGGAATCTTAGCAGCATTAGGAATTCCTGCATCCAATGCAATAAATATGTTTTACAAACAAATTATTCTTCAAAGAGGACTTCCTTTTGAAGTGAAAATGCCATCCGCTCGTCCTGTAGACGTTAGTGCATTATCAGAAGCACAGATGAATGCAGAACTAGAGAAAGGATATGCGGATATGCAGGCTGGTCGTACTAGAACAGCAAAATCTGTTTTTGTTGATATTCGCAAAGATTACAATTTATGATTTATGATATCGTGATTTCAGATCAGGCCGAGATAGACCTTCGTGAAATCTTCGAATACATTGCTTTTGAATTGCAGGTACCAGAAAATGCAAGTGGTCAGCTTGATAGGCTTGAAGCATGTATTATGGATCTTGATCATATGCCGAAGCGATATCGACAATATGAATTGGAACCATGGAAAAGTCGAGGGCTGCGCGTAGCGCCAGTAGACAATTATCTTGTTCTATATATTCCGGATGATGATACACAAGTGGTTACGATTATCCGTGTTATGTACGGTGGACGAGATGTGGATACGCAATTAAAAAGATTTACAAAAACAAAATAATTTGAAAGCATCAATCAAAAATGGTTGGTGCTTTTTTCATGCTTGGAGAAATCTGGGCTTTTTTATGCCCATTTTTACGGAACGAGGTATCGGCCATGGCTAACAGAATCATGGGTATTACTGTCGAGATTGGCGGAGATACCACCAAATTACAGACTGCCCTAAAGGGAGTCAATGGACAAATTAAAAGTACGCAGCAACAGTTAAAGGATGTAGATAAGTTATTAAAGCTTGATCCTGGAAACACAGAGCTGCTTGCATGTATTACACAGGTCAAAGCTAAGAATGGAATCATAGAGCGTGAAAACTATAATAAAGCTAAGTCAGATGACGCAAGACAGCCTAAGTGTCCGAAGGAGAGGGAAACAGCAAGCGAGGCGGCACTGAGGTATTTTCAGATGATTCGGCTTATAAGAAAGAGAAAATTTAACTAATGCTATTGAGCCTTCAGACATTGGGAATAAAACCTTATG
>OIYG01000171.1_pt1 | contig 70621 bp, 53 predicted proteins | sample 1587861 | NCBI WGS metagenome assembly OIYG01 (sample SAMN03283272) | human gut metagenome | biome: human-associated habitat; material: feces | host: Homo sapiens | place: Peru | collected 2012
AAGATTACCTTCGTGAAATCCTTGCCTCGGCCATAATTTGATGCGGTTGCCCTGACGCCACGGCGACACACTTTGCCATGTGCCGGAATATGCTTAACTTTGTGCATTGCCCGATTGTCGGCACACGAGACGCCGACATGCGAGCATAGCTCTGTAATACAATACAACACATACAATAAACAACCTAACGATTATGATTAAAAACCTTCGCCGCGCACTCGTAGCCATCATCGCCGTAGTCGCTATCAGTACTACCGCCTCGGCCCAATTTTCTTTCGGACCCCGTATAGGCATAGCAGTCAACAGCCTCAAATTCAATGAAGACATTCTCGATGGTAGCAACCGCACCGGATTTACCGGCGGTGTTCAGGCCGAATTCATGATTCCCGCCATCAACCTCGGCTTCGATGCTTCGCTGATGTACGTACGCCGTACCTCCAACGTTACAATCAGCAGCACTTCCGCCTCCGAAAAAGTATCCAAGGATTACTTCGAAATCCCCGTCAACATCAAGTACAAATTCGGACTTCCCGTAGTCGGCAGCTTCCTGAGCCCCTACATCTTTACCGGACCGAGCTTCGCATTCCTGACCTCCGGTACAGCCGTCAAGGAAGCCTTCGAAGCCAAGAAATTCGATGTATCCTGGAACTTCGGCTTCGGTCTCCAATTCTTCCGCAAAGTGCAAGTGGCCGCCTCTTATGGCCTCGGACTTTCCAAGTCCCTCGTCAACAAGGCAGTAGGCAGCGCCATCCCCGAGGGCGATCTGGTCAACGGCAAAAACCGCTTCTGGACCATCACGGCAGCCTATCTGTTCTGATAATCGAACTTCTATCATAAGACAACGGCGACTGCTGATGCAGTCGCCGTTGTCTTATGATAGGGCTTTTATTTATTATACTGTCTTATTCTTTCGGCATCTGAATGGCTGCCATCAGCAGTATTGAGCCGTGATTGTCATCCTTGACAATCATCAGGAATGGCCGATTAAGTATAATTTCGATTTGCTTACCAACGCTCGTATCCATATCGGTGGATGTTATTGCCGCTGCTTCCGTGCCGTTTTCATCAACACTTAAGGCAACAGCTTGTTTGGTGCGCGTGTTGGCAATTCGTCCGAATCCAAACATTTCTTTTCCTGAAATATTGATGCCGGTCGATTCTACATATGTTGTAATATCTTTGGAATTTTCGCTACTGAAACGAGGTATTCCAATGGTACACATGACTGTGTTTGTTCCATCTAACAGTCGTGTCGCTAACATACGTTTTGCCTCCGGAAGAATATCTTTGATTGTTTTTCCCTCATGTGGTAATATAAATACTGCAGAGTAATTACACGATGAATATGGCATCATGAATGCAGATATGTTGCTGCTTTCTGTAACGGCAACTTCCCGATTGTCCGTCATCATGGGAGTTTTCGTAATTACTTGCTTTCCATCAGCTGAATAGAATGTTTTCATCGCTGTCTTACTTTTCTTGAACGTGTGCTTCCATGCACATTTGAAATACATTGCGTTCAAAAATATACACTGAGAATTTTCTGTTGGGTCGTCTTTCAGATACTCCGAAATAAGGCCATGTGTTTTAGATGAACACCAATCGTTTATAGCACTGCGAACATTATCTTTACCAAAATGCATAATGCGTGTTTCGGCATCATAATAGCGTTTTTGCATTTCACACATTGATGCAAATTCGTCACGATTTGTCATTGTAAGCGAATTTGCCCACAATGAATTGGCAAACAGTACTTTTGAATTTAAACTATTGTACGAAAAATAGTCCAAACGAGCATTATTGAAGTCGTTAAGCACATCTACAGAAGATGCATTATACGCGTTCAAGATTGATGTGCGGTCTTTTTCGTATATCGCATTTGTAACTAACGCATAGCACAGGTCCTTGCTTAACGGTGAAAATAATACATTCTCGTTACTTTCTGCGTCAGCGTACATACACTCAAACAACCCGAAAGCCAAATCTGTTTCAGCAGTCGAAATTAAACTCTGTTCTTGTGTCATGTTCATACGCGAATGTGCTTGTTCGTTTTGTGGCTCATCATTCGACGAGCATCCATACATAGCGACACTTGTCGCCATAATGCACATCAGAAGATACTTATAAGTTTTCATAGTCTTTTATTTGGTTGTGTTAGTATTCGTTCGGTTTGTAAAAAATATGAGTGGTTGTTATTCGAAGGACATCCGACGCAATCCGATGTCATTTCGATGCAAAGATAATCGCGTCAATTAATATCATGCAAACATTTTTAGTTAATCTTTACTAATTGCAAAAGATTTTCATCATGTACATTACGGCAATATGCACAGCCGCTCCGATGGCAAAAGGCGACATCGGAGCGGCACGCCTGATTGCAGCACTTTTGCTACTGCTTTTTTGTTGTAGTTATACGATGATTTGTTGTGTTTTTGAGGAGCGATGGCGGGTGGTTTTATTTCCGAGGGGTGAGTGAGCGGAAAGTTACATCGCGGTCGTTGATTTCGCACATCAGCAGGTCTTTGTCGATTTTGACATCATCGAGACGACTGTATTGCAATATTTCGATGCCGAGTGTATGTTGTATGCGTGATGCGTAGCGACGTGCTATTTGCGGTGCTTGGTCTTGGATTTCGTCGGGGATAAGACGTTGTGTAAATTGACTTTCGTTGAAGCGTATGTCTTTGGAAGATATGTTGACGTTCAGGGTACTGTTGTCTAAGGATATAATGATTTCATCGTCATCTACCATACGGTATGTGCCTTTGATTTCGGATGTTCCGTATAGCGAAATTTCGTATGGAGCGACTAATGAATCGTTTGACGGCAGTACATCGAGTACGGCGATTTCCGAGGCGATTGTGACATCGCCTTCTGTGTCATTTTCTTCGTTCGGGACAAAAGTCAGTTTCGGAGTGACTTGTGTGTCGGCGGTGCCGCCTATGTTGATACGGGTCGGCGCTCCCAACCACGAACCGGCGAGTCCGTTGTCGGAACATGATTGAACGCTTGCCAACAGAATGATTGCGAGTGCTATACTCAGGAACGTTTTCATAGGTCGTCTTTAGGATTTTTGTTGTGGAAAATATTATTTTGCAACTGTATTGTTGTGAAGTCCGGAAATGATAGCATCGCGCGATTGTTGCATCAGAGCGGACAAGTCATGACCGCCATCCGGAGCAGTTATCGGCTGATGTATTGTGATGGTAATGTGTCCGGGACGCGGCAGACGTTTTTGGCGCGGCATCACTTTGAATGCACCGTCAATGGTCACCGGTACGACCGGGAGGTTAAATTCGGTGGCGAGCATATATGCTCCGCGTCTGAAAGCATGTACTTCGCCATCGGCGCTGCGTGAACCTTCGGGGAACACGACTACGGACATACCGCGCGAAAGGCGTGCCTCAGCGGTTTTCATCGTTTCGCGTATTCCGACAGTACTACCGCGATCTACATAGATGTGCCCGGCCTTGTAGCAGGCGTACCCGACCATGGGAATTTTGCGCAACGACTTCTTCATCATCCACTTAAAGTTGTGTCCCAGCCATCCGTATATGGCAAAGATGTCGTAAGCGCCTTGATGATTGGCCACGAAAACATAGGATGTCCCGCGGCAAATATTTTCGCGACCGCGTACGCTGACGCGCACCAAGGAGAGACACGTCATCAGGCGCGCCCATACCACAGCCGGATAATAGCCCCACCAGCGGCCGCCGAAGCATATCGAGCCGCCGCCGACAATCAGCGAGGTCAGTATTGTCAATACCACCATCAGGGGTATCATAATCAGTATTTGGTAGATGCGTAATAGGATAATCATATTGCGTATGTATTATGCTATGTATTAGCTGTATTGTATGCGTCGGCTAAGCATTCGATGAAGGCGCGGCGGCTTGTGCGTGACGTCGACTGCGAATAATGGGGCGCAGGCGTTCGCGGTCGCCGGCAATCCATAGGATATCGCCGGGCGCAAAAATTATGTCCGGCTTTTGGTCTATATACTCATCGCCGCGTTGCACGGCAAGCACCAATGCCCCGTAGCCGTTGCGCATGTCCGCCGTACGCGGGCTCTTGCCCACCAATGGAGACTCTTGGTTGACCATGACGTTGAAAAGTTGGAAATCGCTTGCTGTCGAAGGAGCCGTCTGCTGCGCCTCCACGGCAGCCAGTACAGCGGCCAATTGGTCATCATTGCCCACAACGCCTATGATGTCACCGGGGAACAGCCTGGCATCGGCACCCGGGATGGCTTGCGTGACGCCGTCGCGCTGTATCGACACGATATTGACGCCATAACGACCTCGCAAATCGGAATTGCGCAGCTTCTCGCCTACAAACGGGCATCCGAACCCGACAGTCATATAGGCCAAATGCAGGTCGTGTACCAAGGCGTTATTAGTACCCTTGCGGCGTAATTCGCGCTCGTTGAGGTTGTCCATAAATCTGGTTTCGATGTCCGACATGTGCCGACGCACGCGTGTCGAAAATATCAACGCCGTCAGCAGCAACGCGGCCAAGGCCACCGATACGCCCATAGTCATCGAGAACAACCAGCTTATATCCTGAACCACAAAGACTATGGCGAGGAAAAGATTGAACACAGCGACAATAATGTCCCCTATGGCGGGCGTGGGCACATTGGGCTTGCGTATGGACGCAAACACACGCGCCAATGGCATCAGCAGCGCCAAAAGGAACGGCGACATCACGGCTATGGTAATCACCAGGGCCAGAGTATGGCTCCATTCTCCGGCAATCTGCTCCAGATATTCGAGCAAGAACTGTCTGGACAATAGTGTAATGGCAACGAGCAATATCGCGTAAATGAGCGTGCGCATAACCTGACGGCGCAGACGCACGGCCCAGGCGGCACCTACGGCCTGCTGGTCGGTAGCGCTTTTTTGGTATCTGTCTATGAGGAATGACAGCCGGCTCGGCAGATGCTTTTCGACAAAGCCATACACCGGGTCGGCCATCTTGATAAACATCGGAGTGGTGAAAGTGGTAAGCACCGAGACGGCCACCACGATGGGATAGAGTGTCGGTTCGAGCACGCCCAACGACATACCCAGGGTGGCGATGATGAAGGCAAATTCGCCGATTTGCGTCAGCGAGAAGCCCGATTCGATGGCCACGCGCAGCGATTGTCCCGTAACGAGCATGCCGAACGAGCCGAACATTATCATTCCGACGATGACAGCTGCCGACAACAACAGTATCGGTTTCCAATACAATGCTATGACTTGCGGGTCAACCATCATTCCCACCGAGATAAAGAATACGGCGCCGAAGAGGTCCTTGACCGGCGTGACCACAGACTCGATGCGTTCGGCATAACTGGTCCCGGCAAGTATCGATCCCATGACAAAGGCGCCCAAGGCCAGCGAGAACCCACAGTACACGGAAAACACAGCCATACCCAGGCACAACCCCATGGAGACGACCAATAGCGTCTCGCCGTTGAGGAAGCGCCGCATACGGCCCAAGGCCGAGGGCAGCACAAATACGCCCACCAGAAACCACATAACCAGGAAGAACACCAGCTTGGCGACAGACATCAGCAACGCCTCGCCTTCGACTGCATTATTGACGGCTATCGACGACAGTATCACCATCATCACCACCGCAAAGAGGTCTTCGACAATGAGGACTGCCAAAACCAAAGAGGCAAATTTCTTCTGTCTGATACCCAAATCATTGAAAGCCTTGATTATGATAGTCGTGGACGACATGGACAACATTCCGCCCAGGAACAGGCAGTTGATGGTGCTGAAGCCCATGGCATAGCCTATGCAGTAGCCCACACCCATCATTCCGCAGACAATGATGAGTGCTGTGACTACGGCCGACCCTCCGGCTGTCACCAGTTTTTTGAAGCTGAATTCCAGCCCGAGCGTAAACAGCAACACTACGATGCCTATCTGTGCCCAAAAATCTATATTGGCCTCATTAGCCACCGACGGCAGGTAGGTGAAATGCGGACTGGCCAAGAAGCCGGCCACGATATACCCCAGCACTACCGGCTGGCGTATCCACTTGAACACCACCGTGACTACCGCTCCCAAGAGCAGTATAAATGCCAAGTCGGAGATGAGACTCTCGATGTTCATCGGCGTGTGTATACTTGTAGTTTACTGATACTTCGTTACTTGCCTGACGGTGCGGCCACAAATATGCGACAGTGCCGTCTTATAGGCACGCCGTCACTTGAGCTCGAACGAACGCGAAGCCAAGCGGTAATTGTCTGCGAACAATTCGACGGTATATCGTCCGGCACTCAGTGCCGAGGTTACGTCCCAATATACGGGTATTCCGGCAATTTCCTCGCCCGTATATTCGATGACCTTGCGTGCCGTACAGGGCACATTGGCGCCTTCGAAGTGGAACGATCCGCCATTGCCCAGCAGATTGCCTTCGGGCGAAATGATGCGTACAAATATAGTCTTTTCGCCGACAGGTGTCGAATTGTTGGGCGGCAGGGTGAAGGACACCACAAGTTGTTTGGCCTTGGAGACCTTTTTCTCGTTCTTGCCTTTTTTGTTCAAAGCCCTAAGGCTGACGCCCGTAACGTTGAGTTTCTCAGCAAGGGTCATACGCTCGGAGAGCACCTGATTGGCACGTGATGTCTCGGACACTTGCGTGGCCAATTTCTCGTTACGGTCCTTGAGCCCGGCGTTTTCGGAACGCAGCTCTTCGTTTTCGCGATTCAGGCGGTCGATTTCCTCAAGATAGTGCTTGAGCAACTTGCGCAGCGAGTCTATTTGGCCGCGCAGGTCTTGTATTTCCTTGGACGAGCGACGGCGCTGGTCCTGAAGTTTCTTTTGCAAGTCCTCTATTTGCAGACGCGCAGCCTCGTATTTCTCGGTAAGGCGAACTTTGAGCGTATCGTTGGTGATATTGACGCGCTGTGTCTCCAGTTGGCGGAAGTCGTTTTCAAGGTTTTCGAACTCGCTATTAGCCAATTGCTGCTGCAAATCGAGGTTGCGAGCCTCGGCCTCTATCTCGGCTTGCTCCTTGGCTTTCTGTTCGGCCATGTGCGAGAACACCAGCCATGCAACCACGGCGATGGCTACCACCAATACGCCTGCGGCGCAATACAACAATATACGTTTGCGGCGACGTGCGGCATCGCCGGAGTCCGGCGCAGGCTGTCCCTGCGCGTTGTTTCCTGTCGGATTATTATTGGAAATCATAGTAGTGATATAGATGCTGTTAGGAGTCTAACGACCATACGCGTAATGCGCCCGGTCTTCAAGCCGCAAAGTTACGCAAAATCTGCCAAAATCGCCCGTCACGAACCTAAATAGTGATGCCTGCGGATGTTAAAAAAGCCTGCGGGCGCAACGGCCGATGTCGCCGTGCGCCCGCAATATTATAAGGACAAGCCTTCGCAGATGTTGTCTATAGCATTACCAGCGTCCACCGGGGCCGCCGCCGGGGCCGCCGCTACTGCCGCTGCCGGTAACTACCGACGAGGGCGTGACCGTGGTCACCTGTGTACCGCCGGAGATGGTACCGCCGATGGTAAGCTCGTAATGGGTCTCGCCGCCCGTGACGGTGCCGCCCGTGAGTATACGGTATTGGGTGCCCAAGACGATGCCGGCGGCACTCATAAGGGCCGTGGCGCTGCGCGAGCAGTTGGAGGGATTGAGCAGGGATACTATCACGTTGCCCGAAGCATCGGCCAAGGTGATGCGCGTGCCGTTGGTATAGGAGTTATTGCTGTTGATGATAATGTTTTGCTTGCACACGCTCGATGTAGGCGTAGATACGCCGCCGCCCACGCCGAAGATCGTCCCGCCGGTGATGGTGAACGTATTTTGGTCACAGTCAAAGGACTCCTCGGGTTGATTTGTTCCGCCTGCAATGACTATACCGCCGGTGATGGTGAGGGTACCGTTGCTGTCGATAGCGTCATTGCCCGAGGCGACGCAACGTATCACTCCTCCGTTGATTTGGATATGCGACGAAGCATTGATGCAGTCGTCCACTGTCGTGATGTGTATATCGCCGCCGTTGATGGTGAGAATACTCTTGCTTTCGAGGCCCTCGCCGCCGTCCTGCGTGGACACTAACGTGAGCTTTCCGCTGTTCACGGTCAAGTCGCCGCCGGCTTTGACGACCTTCGGATTTGCGTAATCCGTCTGATCACCGGGACCGCCACCGCCGGGACCGCCACCGGGTCGTCCGCCGGGAGCGCCCCATGTCGATCCGGACGACACGACAAATTTGGCACCGCTTGTACGAGCATCTATCGTGGGGCCTTCGGTGCCCTCGGCGCCTATGACTATGGCCTTATCACCCTTAATGGCTTTCCCGGCAGTGCCGCTATTGGACAGGGTCAAAGTTCCTCCTGCAAGGTATATATCATCGTCAACCGTGATACAGGTGGAACTGTGGCTGTCGAGCGTACCCGTCGAATCGGTGTAGGTCGCGCCGTTGCCACTGCAAGTGATATTGACCTCGCCGCCGTTGAAATAGGCCTTCCCGTCTACGCTGATACCTTTTCCGGACGCTCCGGTGTGTACCACCTTGATACTTCCGGCATTGAGCGTAAATGTGGTGTCCACCTTGATGGCCGTGCAATACGAGGGATCGCCGTCGGTGACGACAACACCGCCGGAGGCTTTCACGTCAATGCTGCCGCCGTTCATGGTGAAATTACGCGCCGTTTTCATGGCTTTGCCTTGAGCAGCAGACATGGTGACGGTGATGTCGGCGCCGTCGGTGACGAGGATATCGCCGTTGGCCTTGAGGCCCTTGGTATCATCTGTCGCCACATCGGCAACGACAACGGCCTTGCCCACCGTGAGTTCGTCATCGCCGGCGTCTATTGCGTCACCGCCGGTGCCGCGCACGTCTATGGTGCAGTCATCCAACTTAATGCCGTCGGCATGTATGCCGTCCGAAGCGGCAGACGTAACCTTGACGGTCGCACCTTTTCTGATTTTCATCGATTTGGAGGAGGCTATGGCATGTTTGGATGCACCCGAGGCCACCAGCGTTCCGGTACCCTGAATGGTCATCTTGCCCGTGGCAAACACTGCGGCATTTTCTTTCTCGCCATCGGGCGTTGCATAAGGCAGCGCATCGGCCAAGGTATTGGTCGTTCCGTCTGCCAGCACAAGGGTCAATTCCTTCTTGCCCTGGACGTTGAGCGCAGCTCCTCCCTTGCTTTGCAAGGTCACGCCGTCGAGTGTCAGTTTGACGGGAGCGGCGGCATATATCTTAAGGGACGAGCCTGTGCCGCTAAGTTTGAATTCGAGTTCGTCGGTGACGGTCGAATTTACAACGATACCGCCGGCATTATCGTCGGTGACGGTCACGCCGTCAAAAGCCTTGGGGTTAGTAATCTCGGATGCGCCGTCAGCGGCAAAAGATATGGTTATCTGTTGCTTGGCGTCATCGGCCAAGGTCAGCGTAGCGGCCTCGGCCGTGGTCATTTCGGAAGTTCCGGCATCGGCGGCCAATATGACCGAAACGCTACCGTTGGCGGCCGTGATACTGTCCACGCGCTCGCGTGCCACGCCGCGGTGATGCTTGCCCGCACTATCGTGAAACCACACGTAAGGGGTCACGGCCAATGCCGCGAAGGCCGTCAGCGACAGCGCTGCAGCCAATGTAGTCTTGCGTGTCTTCATTTCTTGCTGATTTTGAGGGTTTGTACTCCTGCCCGAACGATGTATATGCCGGGAGTCAAAGAAGTGACATCGGCCATTCCGGAGGGCGCATCCAGCGCTTTGCGGCCGCAAATGTCATAGATTGCAAGTGGTTGAGATGCGCGCACGGACGTACCGTCATACTCGATGGCTGACGAGGCAGCGTCCGTTGCGACGTCACTCACGCCGAGCAAAGTATTAAAGCGGATAGACACCAATTGGTCATACCCGACGTTGACGACTGCGGCAGATGTCGTCATCGACACCTGCTCGGGGCCAAAAGCGATATTGTCTACCTCGGAGGCCTTGTAGACCTTGTCGCCCAAAGTGAGTCGCAACACCACAATGTCCGTCGCCGCATCCTGCGCCATTGCCGCAGGCGTGCCGACGATGCCGACCACACCCAAAGCCGCAATGCCGGCCACCGTCACGATGGCCCTGCGCATCATTGTGCGAATAATGTTTGTGTAGTGCATGTTATGTGTTTTTTGGTTTTTGAATATCAATACATGATATATTATATGATAATTTTGAATGTCAATGCCTATTATCAATGTGCAAATGTAAGCATTATTTCCCAATCGGCAACATTTAACGCATCAAAAACCGCCATTTCACGTTATTTCTTCACTTCTCCGCCTGCAAATCCGCCCTTCATAACCGCCACACGTCCTAAAACGCTGACAACGTGTCTCGAAGAAACTATTTGCCAAAAGCAAATAAATGTGTACCTTTGCCATGCAGACCGCTCCGCAGAAGCCCGGTCACGGGCAAAGCGGGTGGGCCGGCAGACATTTTTTTGGAAAGCGTTTATCCGCACTGATTCTTGACGAACAGAAACTCTCTCCTCCGTTCGCCGGGCGGCAACAGATACAGACGTCCACGCTTTTCTGCATACAAACATCCGGGCAGGACGTCACCCGACCCACCAAAAAAAGTGGCATTATGGCACTACTCATACCCCTCAAAAATGAAAAATCGGCACATGCCGAGACCTCGGCGATGCGACATCCGGCATCCCGGCCCGCTCCCCCGTTCCTCACCCCCATCCTCCTCAAACGCGCAATCATCCGCCCGGCACTCCTGCTCATCCTGTTGCTCTCCTCCACTTTCTCCGCCTTCGCCTACGACTGCACAGTTGATGGGGTATACTACAATCTTAATACAACTGATAAAACAGCAAGTGTAATAAAAGGAAGTTATAGCGGCGATATTGTTATTCCCGAAACTATAACAAACAACGACATAACGTATTCCGTCACTTCCATTGGCGAATACGCATTCATGGATTGCATCGGGCTGACCTCGATAACTATTCCTAACTCAGTCGCCGACATTGGCCGTGTTGCATTCTTCGGCTGCACCGGGCTGACCTCGGTATCCATTCCGAACTCTGTCACTTCCATCGGTGACAGCGCCTTCGAAGGCTGCTCCGGGCTTACTTCCGTGACCATCCCCAACTCCGTCACTTCAATCGACTTTAGCACCTTCTACGACTGCTCAGGTCTTACTTCCGTAACCATCCCCAGTTCAGTCACTACCATCGGCGAATACGCATTCTTCAGCTGCACCGGGCTGACCTCGGTATCCATCCCCAACTCTGTCACTTCTATCGGCGATGGCGCCTTCACCAACTGCTCCAGCCTCACTTCTGTATCCATTCCCAACTCCGTCACTTCCATCGGACGTAGTACCTTCAGTCTCTGCTTCGGGCTGACTTCCGTGATCATTCCCAGCTCTATCACTTCAATCGGCAAGAACGCCTTCTTCCGCTGTTCAAGTCTGACTTCCGTAATTATCCCCAACTCCGTGCTCTCCATCGGTGAAGGCGCCTTTTTCCTCTGCACCGGGCTAACCTCCGTGACCATTGGCAACTCAGTTTCCACCATCGGTGATTCAGCTTTTGATAGCTGCAAAGAGTTAACCTCGATTGTCATTCCCAGCTCCGTCACTTCGATTGGCAGAGGAGTTTTCGCTGATTGTGAAAAACTGGTGCATATAGTAGTTGCATCAGACAATATGACATATGACTCAAGAGGTGACTGCAATGCGATCATAGCGTCGTCACAGAACGAACTAATTTCAGCCTGCAACAATACTATTATTCCAAATTCCGTCACATCAATTGGCGAAAGCGCTTTTACCTACTGTACTAAATTGACGTCTATTTTAATACCCAATTCTGTTGTTAAGATTGGCGACCGTGCTTTTGTTAGTTGTAACGGTCTGACTTCGATAATCATCCCCAAATCCGTCACTTCTATCGGCAACTATGCCTTTGATGGCTGCTCCGGGCTGACCTCCGTGGTCGTTGACAAGGATAATGGCAGATATGATTCTCGCGACAATTGTAATGCAATTATAGAAACATACACCAACAAATTAGTTGTTGGCTGTAAAAACACCATCATTCCCAATTCCGTCACCACCATCGGCGACGGGGCATTCTCCCGTTGCTTCGGGCTGACTTCGATAACCATCCCCAACTCCGTCACTTCCATCGGCGGCTGGGCCTTTTACGGTTGCACAAAGCTCTCTTCCGTGACATTCAATGCCGAGAAATGTACCGAAATGGGATCTAACGATTATTCTGTATTTTATGCATGTACAAATCTAACGACATTGACAATCGGAGATAAAGTCACTATTATTCCAGACTATGCCTTCCGCTACTGTTCCAAGCTGACAAAGCTGGTCTCTCTGGCCGTTGAACCGCCCATATGTGGCGAAGGTGCATTTGAAAAAGTTGATAAAACGACTTGTCAGTTGCTTGTCCCGGAAGGATCTGTCAATAAGTACAAGGTGGCCGACCAATGGAAGGAATTTGTGTATATCTCCGAATATGACGGTGTGGACGATGTCAGCGTAGACACGCAGAACGCACTCTATGAGGTGTACAACCTGCAAGGCGTGCGCGTTGGCAGCGGTATGCGCGAAGCGGAAGTCACCACCGATGCCCTGCCCCACGGCGTCTACATCCTTGTGTCGCCGCAAGGTCGCAAGAAAATCCAAATCTGAAAGACATAATCTAAGCGACAAAAGGATGCTCATAAAAGACCATATCGAAATGCCGGGCGATGATGCCGCATATAGGCCGCCACGGCATTCGGTATGGCCATAGAGCATTCACCTATTCATTCCCAACCGCAAACATAACACTAAACATGAAACGAACATTTTTTATTCTAACAGCATTTTTCGCGTTGTTGTCCTCATCGATCCCTTCCATCGCCTACGACTGCAAAGTTGACGGAATATACTATAATCTCAACAATGACGACAAAACAGCAAGTGTTACATATATAGGTCTCTATTCCTCAAACAACAAGGATGCATATGTAGGTAACATTATCATCCCTAAATCTACAACTTACAACGGAACAACATATTCAGTCACTTCAATCGGCAACCGCGCCTTCCACGGCTGCTCCGGGCTGACTTCAGTGACCATCCCCAACTCCGTCACTTCCATCGGCGGAAGCGCCTTCCGCGGCTGCTCCGGACTAACTTCCGTGATTATCCCTAACTCCGTCACTTCCATCGGCGAACACGCCTTCGAAGACTGCTCCAGGCTGACTTCCGTGACCATTCCCAACTCCGTTACTTCCATCGGCAAATATGCCTTCCACAGCTGCTCCGGGCTGACTTCAGTGACAGTTGACAAAAATAATGGCACATATGATTCTCGCGACAATTGTAATGCAATTATAGAGACATCCACGAACAAATTAATCGTTGGTTGTAATAATACTATCATCCCTAACTCCGTCACTTCCATCGGCGATGGCGCCTTCGCCTACTGCTCCGGGCTCACTTCCGTGACCATCCCCAACTCCGTCACATCAATCGGTGAAGTTGCCTTCTCCGACTGCTCCGGGCTCACTTCCGTGACCGTTCCCAACTCCGTCACTTCCATCGGCGGTTACGCCTTCTCCGGCTGCTCCGGGCTGACTTCTGTGACATTCAATGCTGAAATGTGCACCGAAATGGGATCTAACAGTTTTCCTGTATTTAATGGTTGTAAAAGCCTCACAACATTGACTATTGGAGATAAGGTCACGACTATTCCGGACTACGCCTTCGGCGAATGCTCCGGGCTGACTTCCGTAACCATCCCCAACTCCGTCACTTCCATCGGCGATGGCGCCTTCGCCGACTGCTCCGGGCTCACTTCCGTGACCATCCCCAACTCCGTCACTTCTATCGGCGGCGCCGCCTTCCGCGACTGCTCCGGGCTCACTTCCGTGACCATCCCCAACTCCGTCACTTCAATCGGCGATGACGCCTTCCGCGGCTGCTCCAGCCTCATTTCCGTGGTCATCCCCAACTCCGTCACTTCCATCGGCGACTACGCCTTCTACGACTGCACCGGGCTGCACTCGCTAACTATCGGCACTGGAGTGTTATCAATAGGCCAGTATGCCATTGGCTATTATTATAATTACGGCTACGGCAAAAGAAAAAAAACGGTCGAAAAAGTAATATGGCTTCCCAATACGCCGCCTACCGGGTATAGTGAGGTGAATAGCCGCGTTAGTTATGTGGCTAACGACCTCTATACCGGAATGTCATGCGAATACAAGTATATATATAAATATCTTAGCTCGTTATTTGAGGTAGACGGCATACGTTATGTGCCGGTAAGCCCATCGGAACGCACATGTGACGCTATCGACTGCACATATAACCAGGAACAGACAGATATATCACTCTGTAAAACTGTGTCATATAAGGGCGTTTCGATGACGCTCAAGGACATCAAGCCATATACATGTTATAACAATACTCACATAACCAAAGTTATTGTCAACTACGATGGTAATATAGGCGATTATGCGTTCCACGACTGTCCGCTTAAGACGGTATATATCGGTGGCAATATCTCGTATTCGACATCATCGGACAAGGGTTACTCGCCGTTCTATCGGAATACGAGCCTTGAAAAGGTGATAATCACGGACAAGGAGACGGAGATTACCGCAAACGAATTCTACGGCTGCACAGGGCTGAAGTACATCACTATGGGTGACGGCATCGAGAAGATTGGCGACTGGGCTTTCAGCGGATGCAGCTCGCTGGACTTCTTCCGCGTAGGCTCCAACGTCAAGACCATCGGCAAAGAGGCATTCTCGGACTGCACCGCGATGACCAAACTAATTACCACCGCCCCGGTGCCGCCCACTTGCGGTAGTCAGGCCCTCGATGATATCAATAAATGGACCTGCGAGCTGTTTGTCAATAAAGAATCCATAGACCAGTACAAGGCGGCGGAGCAATGGAAAGAATTCTTCTTTATCTCCGAGTATGACGGCGTGGACGATGTCAGCGTGGACACGCCGGACGCACTCTACGAGGTGTACAACCTGCAAGGCGTGCGCGTGGGTAGCGGTATGCACGAAGCGGAAGTCACCGCCGACGCCCTGCCCCATGGCGTCTACATCCTCGTGTCGCCGCAGGGTCGCAAGAAGCTGAAAATCTAAGCTCCGGCCTCATAACCAAGGCTACAGTAAGCCATAAGACAACAAGCCCCTCAGGCGAGCCGCAAGGCAGCACACTTGAGGGGCGTTCTTTTATCCTGACTGACACATAAATGGACGAACAGGCACATAGGCAGTTAGAATATTTTAAGAGTGCGAGGGGCGGCACAGTTGCGGTTTTTCGAGCGAAAAAGTGTAACTTTGCACAAATGTAGCCGCACGGGGTGACAGGGCATAGGGCGTCCTGCCGTCCGGATTAGGTGGCTTAATTGGTACACGCTGATGAACAAGGCACTGACATACTGCGCATTGCTTGCTATGGCAACCGCTATCGGCGGTTGCGGACACGGTGAAAGCGCGGACACGCCGTCACAAGACAGCGCGGAGGCTATTGTTGCACCAGCCGAGGAAGACAGCGAGTCGGAAGACTACGTGGAGGCCGTCGAGATGCTGCTTGGCGGCGACTACCGCGACAGCGTACCGGCGCAATGGACCGATAGTATGCCCGATGACGAATGTGTCAAGATGAAGGTGCGGACGCTGCCCGGCGGCCCGCTGGCACGCGTATTCAACGACAGCAATTATGTGCATTACGCCGAGGCACAGGCTTTCGGAATAGTTCCGGTGATGAAACCGTCCGATGTCCTGTCCATCGACCGCCCCATCGTGGCCGTGCACTCGTGCGACGAATTCATCATCGACAGTCTCAAGTACTCGTACCCCTACCTCATTCCCGAAGCTGCGAAACTGCTGCACGACATAGGCGCCCGTTTCAATGCCGAGCAACAGGCACGCGGCGGAGGCCATTACCGCCTCAAAGTCACCAGCTTACTGCGCACCCAGCAGGTTGTGCGCCGGCTGCGCCGCGTCAACCGTATAGCCGTCGACTCGTCCGCACATCGTTTCGGGACCACCTTCGATATCAGCTACGTAAACTTCTATACAGACAGCCGCGGAGGCGTCAACCGCACGCAGGAAGACCTCAAGAACCTACTTGCCGAAATCCTATACGACATGTGCCAAGACGGCCGTTGCTACATTAAATACGAACGAAAACAGGGATGTTTCCATATCACCACACGCGACATCGTGGCACGGCGTCCGCGCCCCACCTCGCCGCCCGAGCTGCAGAAAAAGCGTCGCAAGTGATCGCAAAGACATCCGCAAAGACATTTCGAGATATGAACACCGATACAACTTCCACCGCCACCACCGTGACAACGTCCCCGCGCCGTCCGATGTGGCGCCGTGTCCTCAAAGTTTCCGCATGGGTCCTGATGGCCATATTATTATACGCCTTCGGCATGGTTGCCGCCACCCTCAGCCTGCTGCACCCCGAGAGGCTGACACCGCTGCTGGAACACGTGGCCAATAACACCTTGCGTGCCGACGTGACCCTGGGCCATGCCGAGCTGAGCATCCGCGGTTCTTTCCCATATCTCGGCATCGAAATGCGCGACCTCACCGTAGTGTCACGCGACATCAAGGCACTGAGCGCCGACGAGCGCGAAATGCTTCCAGAATGGGCAGACACACTACTGACAGTCAAGAGCTTCGAGGGTTCGATAAAGCTCACCGACCTACTCGTCGGTGACATCACCGTGGACAGCGTCATCATCGACCGTCCGCAGGCCAATATCGTCATTGTAGACGATGAGACCAACAACTACGACATCTTCCCGCCAAGCGAAGAGGAGGACACCACAGCCTTCAATATCGCCGACCTCCCCAAAATTACGCTTACGCGCTTTGCCCTGACCAACCCCGGCCCGATACGCTTCTACAGCGACGGGGCTATGGCCACGGCCAACTTCAGCGAAATCTCGCTTTCGGGCAAAGATAAACCACTGTACCGCATAGACTTTGACGGTAATGCCGACTGCCCGGCAATATCCGAAATTTTCGGCATCGAAGACCTCGGTTTCGGGCTTAACGGCAATATCCGCTGGGATCAGGCCAAGCCCGAAGAAATAGCTCTTGAAGGTTTTGCCTTCAAGATGTCGCTGATACAAGGCAATATAGACACCCAAGTCAATATCGGCGACAGTGCACGCATTGACGCACTGCGGCTGCACCTCGACCCGCTGCCCGTGGGCGAACTCTTAGCCGCCGTCCCCGAAGATATGGCCGAATTCTACGGCATACCCACCGGAATCAACACCAATGCACGCATAAGCATAGACGCCAAGTTGTTGAAACCATTCTCGTTAGGTGCTGACGGCGACGCATTGCCCACGATGGACGTCGATGTAGTCGTCGCCGATTCGTACTTCAAATGGCAGCAAGTCGACTTCCGACACTTCAGCACCGACATGTCGCTACACATCGACGGCAACAACCTCAACGCCAGCACCCTGACCATCCACCAACTGAATATCGCCGGGCCGGCGACAGACTTGCACCTCACCGGCACCGTCACCGAGATGCTCGGCGACCCGCTGTTTGATGGTAAAGTCAACGGCGTCAGCCACCTGGGGGCACTCCCACCGCAGCTCAAGCGGCTGCTTGGCGGAGCAAGCATCAGCGGCGATTTGACGGCCAACGCCCGCATAAAAGGGCGGCCGTCAATGCTCAGCCCCGGCGGATTTCAGCGACTTCTGGTGAAAGGCGACATCGGACTGCGAAATTTCAGATGGGAAAGCGACACGGTCAACAGCATGTACGTTGACCGTGCTTTATTTAAATTCGGCACGCAAGAGACCTTCAAACGAGCCGATGTCACCGCCACCGGGCTGCTGACAGCTCATCTCACCGTCGATTCGGTATACATATCCTCACCCGAGGCTCGCATGCACCTCACCGGGCTGGAAATGGGCATCGGGACACGCAACAGCCACAGCCATCACTGCGACCACGACATCAGGCCCATGGGAGGAGCTCTCAGCTTTGCCCGTTACGAAATGTTCTCCGTGGCCGATTCGGCACGCGTACGCCTACGCAACGTCAAGGGCTATGCCATAGCCAAAGCCTACGAAGGCGACGAGCATCGTCCTCACTTGATTCTCGACCTGGAAATGCACCGCTTTAGCGCCGGCGACCGCAGCACACGCGCCGTACTGCGCGGCGCCAAGACACACCTCGAGGCAATATTACGCCCCGAGACCGACCGTTCACGCGCCATTCGCGCCATAGGCGACTCGATACACCGCGCCAATCCGACACTCGACCGTGACAGCATCTACGGAATAGCCACTGCCGAATACCGCCGTCGCCGCGGACGCCCGCACCGCACCACAGTCAAGGATTCCGAGACCGAAACCATAGACTTCGGCACGACCACTGCCATGCGCCGGTTTCTGCGTTCATGGGACATCAACGGCACAATTACCGGAAAACGCGCACGCCTGTACACCCCATACTTTCCGCTGCGCAACAACCTGCGAGACATCGATATAACCTTCAACAACGACAGCCTCGACATACACAGCATGCGCTACACCGTAGGCTCAAGCGACTTTACCATCACCGGCAAGATTTCCAACATCAAGAAGGCGCTGACATCTCGTCGCAAGTCGCAACCCCTTGGAATACTCCTTGATGTATCCAGCGACACCATAGACGTCAACCAGCTGGCACGAGCCGTGTTTGCCGGTGCGGCATACAGCTCGGCAGCCGCGGCCGGAAACGGCATCAGCCTCGGTGACAGCGACAACGAAATAGACCTGGAATGCGCCATGAAACAGCAGGGCGCAACTGCGGCAGACACCATAGTACCCATACTGGTACCCACCAATATCGACGCCAACATCCACATCGATGCGGCCAATGTCCGCTATGCCGACCTGATGCTGCACGGCCTGCACGGCCACGCCATGATGTATAACGGAGCCGTGAACCTGCACGAGCTCAACGCCACCAGCGACGTAGGCGACATCAACATCTCGGCGCTATATATGGGACGCCGCGTAGACGAGCTCAGTTTCGGCTTCGGAATGCAGCTGTCACAATTCAACTTAGCCAATTTCCTGTCCCTCGTTCCGGCCATCGACTCGATTATGCCGGTGTTGCGAGACTTCAGCGGAATAATCGATGCCGAAATTGCCGCTACCGCGCCTATAAGCCCCTCCATGGACTTTGTCCTGCCCGAGTTCAATGCGGCAGTCAAACTTGACGGCAAGCAACTTGTTCTTATCGACCCGGATACCTTCAAGACACTATCCAAATGGCTGTTCTTCAAGAACAAGAAGCGCAATATTATCGACCAAATGTCCATACAGATGACCGTCGAAAACAACCAATTACAAATCTATCCTTTCATCTTCGACATTGATCGCTACCGCCTCGGCGTGCAAGGGTACAACGACTTCGCTCTCAATTTCAAATACCATATTGCAGTACTCAAGTCGCCTCTGCCCTTCAAATTCGGCATAAACATCAGCGGCAATCCCGACAAGATGAAGATACGCCTGGGACGCGCACGTCTCAAGCCCGGTGATGCCCTGGCGGTCAACATCGTAGACACCACGCGCGTCAACCTCATGCGTCAGATTTCGAACGTCTTCCGCCGCGGCATCCGCGAAGGCGACCGCGCACACCTGCGCCTTGAAGCACTACGCCACCACGGCGCCACACCGGCCGATGACATTCCGGACAACGACACCCTAAGCCCCGCCGATTCGGTCGAATTCATCCGCGAAGGACTTATCGAAGCGCCCGAACCTGCAGTGACGCCACAAAGCGACGCCAAAGGCAAGAAGGGCAAGAAAAACAAGAAAAACAAACGCAATAAACGAGAACGGCAAGACACCCAAGTCTCGCGAGACATAAAAGACGACGAAACGAACGACGAAAACCATATATGACCGATTTCACAGCTGACATACAGGCGTTTATGCGCCGTCACGGATACACGCACCTCACGCCGCATGCCGCTCTTTTCGATATGGACGGCACCGTCTACGACTCGATGCCGCGCCATGCCCACGCATGGATGAATATGTGCGCCGAGGAGGGCCTCGAAGCACAGTACAACGAATTTTTCGGGTTCGAAGGCCGTACCGGCGCCGACACCATCAATATACTCTTCAACCGACAATACGGCCACGACGCCTCGCCCGAAGACATCAAGCGCCTATACGGACGCAAAACCGAATTGTTTGCCACACAGCCGGCGCCGCCCGTCATCAAGGGCGCCGATGCCGTCACCCGGTACTGCCGTGATGCCGCAATGACAACGGTGCTGGTCACCGGATCGGGCCAAAGCTCGCTACTCAACCGTCTCGATGCCGATTTCCCCGGCGTATTTGATGCGGAACGCCGCGTGACCTCGCACGACGTCACACATGGAAAACCACATCCCGAGCTCTACCTGCGCGCGCTCCAAATTGCCGGAGTGGACGCCACGGATGCCATCACGTTTGAAAACGCACCTCTTGGCGTCAGATCCTCGGATGCCGCCGGAGTTTTCACAATAGCCGTCATCACAGGGCCCATCCCGCGGCGGGACATGGAACAAGCCGGCGCCGCCGTAGTCTTCGACAGCATGGCACAATGTGCCGAAATGCTTCCACGATTGTTATCTCAATTGAAGGTTACAACACTGCAACCGACAATCTTGACACACAACCGCACATGACACAGAAAATCCACTACACCAACAACGTGGGCGCCACCCTCGACAGCATCATAAAACACATGGCGCCCTCTTCGATATTCGTCATCACCGACTCCAACACTGCGACATTTGTCCTGCCAAAACTGGCCGAACAAAGCCAAAGCGTACGTACGGCCACACAGATAGGCATCCCGGCCGGCGATGCGTCCAAAAACGCGGACACGCTGCAGCGCGTATGGCACGCGTTGTCCGCGGCTCGCGCCTCGCGTCACGCCCTCATTATCAATGTCGGAGGCGGCGTAGTCACCGACTTGGGCGGATTTGCCGCAGCAACATACAAACGCGGCGTATCATGCATCAACATCCCCACCACCCTGCTCGGCGCCGTTGACGCTGCCATAGGTGGCAAAACGGGCATCAATTTTGACGGATACAAGAATCAGGTGGGAGCCTTTTACCTCGCAACGGACGTGATTGTATCGTCCGTATTCTTTGACACGCTGCCCGTGAGCGAGAAACTCTCCGGATATGCCGAGATGCTCAAACACGGACTACTTGACAGCGACAAGGCCCTTCGCCGACTCATGGCCTTCGACATCACCGCCCCGGATCACGACGCGGCCGAACTGCTCGATCTGCTGCGTCGGTCGGTTGCCGTCAAGGAAAACATTGTAAAGCAAGACCCGACGGAGCACGGCATACGCAAGGCGCTAAACTTAGGTCACACCATCGGACACGCCTTTGAGGAAATGGCTCTACGACGCCACGACCCCATCCCGCACGGATACGCGGTTGCTCGCGGCCTTGTAGTCGAATGTGTGCTGTCTTCTATGCTTCAGGGCTTTGACTCGATACTGCTGCATACATTCGCCGAGTATGTCCGCGACACCTACGGCACCTTCACCATCACATGCGATGACTACCCGGCATTAATCGAACTTATGCGTCAGGACAAGAAAAATCTCAATGCCGACGCCATCAACTTCACACTTCTGCGTGACCCCGGCGATATCGTCACCAATGCCACCATCGACCCGGAAACCATCGAAAGCGCACTGGACATCTACCGCGATCTTATGGGCATTTGACCACCGAACACACCACGCCACAATGAACGAAAAATTGCTTGATTACATACCCGTTATTGACGCAATGCGTCAGCGTTACGCCGCCGGCAAGCCGGTGCGAGTACTCTTTGTATGCCTCGGCAACATCTGCCGCTCACCGGCAGCACAAGGCATCCTGCAAGCCGAAGTAGACCGCCACGGCGACTCGGCACTATGGAATATAGACAGCGCCGGAACAGGCGGATGGCACGTAGGCGACCTGCCTGACAAGCGTATGCGCATCCACGCCCTAAGGCGCGGATACACACTGGACCATATCTGCCGTCAGGTACGCGAAGCCGATTTCGACAACTTCGACATACTCATCGGTATGGACGACAACAACGTGGCCAATCTGCGCAGCATGGCACCCACTGTCGAAGCGCAGGCCAAAGTGGCTCCAATGGCCGCATTTCTGCAAATGCCATCATTCCACAGTTGCATCCCGGACCCATACTACGACGGCGACGACGGATTCGAGAACGTGCTATATCTGCTTGAAGATAGCTGCGCCAACCTTGCTCGAATCGTCCGCAATGACGTAGACATCAATTGATTGGACACACCGACACGATGCACGCTCGCATCATCTGTCGACGTACACCGAGAATGTAAACAATGTTAATGAGGCGTCAAAATGATGCCCATTAAACAATAAAGCCGTACATTTGTACAGCAAAAGCCACTGGAGGACGCCATCCCGCGCCTTCCGCCTCACAACTTTTGAATTCTACACAATGTCCAATATATTGACACACTTGGCTCTGCGACAGAGCCGGCTGCACGGCACCAAAATCGCGGTACACTATACCGACGAGCCCGCTACGCTTCAATGGAAATCGTTGTCATGGCAGCATTTTGCCGACAACATCGACAATATCGCATGTGCTTTTTGCACACTGGGCATCGGCCCTAACGATATGGTGGCAATATTCAGCGAAAACCGAGTACAAGTTCTCGAAGCCGAGATGGCAGCTTTCGCCAACCGCGCCGCCACAGCAAGCATCTACGCCACATCCTCACCCGAGCAAATTCGATACATCTTACGCGACTCCAAGGCACGCATCATCATCGTCGGCAACAGCGAGCAGTACGAAGCCGTATGTTCCGTCATAGATGACTGCCCGGACGTACGCTGCGCCGTACTCATCGACGGCACCCTGCCCGCAGACGAGCCGTCAAAATACCGTGCTCTGACATGGGCCGACCTCGAAACCATCGGCGCCACGGCCGACGAGGACGTGCTAAGTACCGTAATCGCGCGACGCGACGCCGCCACCGGCGACGATATCGCCACGCTCATATACACATCCGGCACTACGGGCGAGCCCAAAGGCGCCATCCTGACACACAGCTGCTTTGACGCAGCTATGGAAATCCATCGCCAACGACTTACAAGCATCAGCGACCGCGACTCCTCGCTGTGCTTCCTGCCGCTGAGCCACATCTTCGAAAAAGCGTGGACATACTATTGTCTGTTCATGGGTATGGAGGTATACATCAATACCGATCCGCACGACGTAGCCCGTGCGCTGCGCAACGTGCGTCCCACGTGTATGTGCAGCGTCCCCCGTTTCTGGGAAAAGGTGTACGCCGCCGCTACCGAGAAGATTGCCGCTATGGGCTTCTTAAAACGCACTATGGTGCACCGAGCTATAGCCATCGGTCGGCAACGCAATCTCGACTATGTCCGACGCGGACGACGTGTACCGCGTTGGCTCGAAGCTCGTTATCGGTTCTACGACCGCCACATCCTATCTACTATGCGCAAAGCCATAGGCGTCGACCGCGGCAACATCTACCCCACGGCCGGAGCTCCGCTGTCACCGGACATCGTTGCCTTTTTGCACGCCATCGGCATCAACATCGTCATTGGCTACGGACTCTCCGAGACCACGGCTACGGTGACATGCTATCCCTCCACGGATTTCGCCTTAGGGTCGGTAGGCACAGCCATTCCCGAGGTAAGCGTACGCATCGGCGATAGCGGCGAAATCGAGGTCAGCGGACCCACAGTGATGAAAGGCTACTACAACAAGCCCGCCGAGACAGCCGCCGCATTCACCGCCGACGGATGGCTGCGCACCGGCGATGCAGGCAAGGTCGCCCGCGACGGGTCGCTCACGCTCACCGAGCGCATCAAGGACCTCTTCAAAACATCCAACGGCAAATACATCGCCCCGCAAGCCCTCGAAAGCCGCCTGGGCAAAGACCCGTTCATCGAACAGGTTGCCGTCATCGGTGACAAGAGAAAGTACGTCACAGCCATCATCATACCGGCATTTGAAGCGCTCAAGGAGTATGCACGACGTCGCCGCATAGCCTTCCGAAACATCGAGGAATTGGTGCAAAACACCGATATACGTGCTATGATTGCCGAGCGCATCGAAAAACTCGAACACGGACTGGCCAACTTCGAGAAAATCAAACGTTTCACGCTGCTACCCAAGGGCTTTACCATCGAGGCAGGCGAGCTCACCAATACCCTCAAGCTGCGTCGCGCAATCATCGCTCGCCGCTACGCCGTCCAAATCGAAGCCATGTACCGATAAGATAGCGCATACCTCGTATTGACGGCTCATTATAGGGACGTCAAGGCGGTGGCATATGGAAAAAAGTTTGTACCTTTGCTGTGCCTAACCACAAATAGAACACAGACAATGGCAGAAATTAAGATTGCGGGCGTGATGCGTGCCGGAGCGTATTCGCCCAACCATATAGGCAACGATGCAGCAATATTCAACATCGCCGCCGACCAATTGCGCAAACGCGGCTGCGAAGTCACCATTTTTTCGGAGGAGCAATTGGCCTCCGGAGCCACGGATGACTATCACATTATCCTGAATATGTGCCGCGAACGTCGCTCCATCGACCTGCTACAAAAACGCGAGGACGCTGGCGACCTGGTCATCAACAGCGGCTACGGCATCGAAAACTGCACGCGCGAACGCATGACTCGTATACTTATCGGCAACGGGATTCCTTATCCCGAGTCGTTGATGGTCAATACCGATGAGAGCGTCATCGATGCGCTCGAAAAAGCCGGTATCGAGCAATGCTGGATAAAACGCGGCGACTTTCACGCCATGCACAAGGAGGACGTATCCTTTGTACGTCATCCGCAAGAAGCTCAGGAGGTTCTGCAAGAATACTTCCTGCGCGGCATCAAACGCGCCGTCATCAATCGTCACCTCGAAGGCGACCTGCTCAAGTTCTACGGCGTAGCCGGTACGGACTTCTTCTATTGGTTTTACCCCTTTGAGGCCGGACATAGCAAGTACGGATACGAAGCCATCAACGGTGCCGCACGCGGCCTGACCTTTGACGAAGCGCATCTGCGCGACATCTGCGCACGCGCCGCCAAGGAGTTGGACGTCCGCATATATGGCGGCGATTGCATCGTCGACGAGGACGGCACAATACGCATCATCGACTTCAACGACTGGCCTTCGTTTGCCCCCTGCCGCGATGAGGCCGGGCCGCACATTGCCAAGTGCGTAATGCAGGCCATCAAGGAACACCGCGCACACTGAGCACGCGCCGATGCCCGGCGGATTGACGGACGTTGGCGCCGCCAAGTGTTTGTTCCCAATATTTTAGCAACACAACCAAAGCAAGACTCATGACTGATAACTCCGCATATCGCGCCACGCTCAAAAGCGCGGACACAGAAGAACATATAGACCTGGCTTTTTACCGACCCATAGGCTACGCATGGGCGTGTCTGGCCCGACGTCTCGGCGTCACGCCCAACGCCATCACCATCGCCTCCATATTCCTGGGTATTGGTGCCGGCGTGGCATTATATTTCAACGACTTAGTCATCAACGTCATAGGAATGTTGCTGCTCATTTGGGCCAACTCCTTTGACAGCGCCGACGGGCAACTGGCACGCATGACGCACAATTACAGCCGCATAGGTCGCATCCTGGACGGCATGGCCGGAGATATATGGTTTGCCACAATATACGTGGCCATCTGCCTGCGCGAGGTGGTAACCTCTGATTTCTTTATGCAGCACAACTGGGTGATATGGGTAGTGGCCGTTGTCACCGGATTGTGCCACGCCAAACAGGCCGCCATGGCTGACTACTATCGTCAGTTCCACCTATACTTCCTCAAAGGCGAGGACGGCAGCGAGTTGGAACAGGCCTCACACCTACACAAACGCCTGGCCGAGATGTCTTGGGGCCGTAACTTCTGGAGCAAGCTCGTGCTAACTTTCTACACACGGTATACAGAGAACCAAGAAGCATGGACTCCGGCGATGCAGCGCCTGCGTACCGCACTGTCTGACAAATGGGGCAACGGCAAAATACCGCAGGCCTTCCGCGATGACTTCCGCGTATTGTCATTGCCGCTGATGAAGTATACCAATATCCTGTCCTTCAATTGGCGCACCATCGCACTCTTCGCCTCGCTCTTTGCCCAAATGCCATGGCTGTACTTCGCCTTCGAGCTGATAGTTCTCAATTCTCTACTTGTCTATATGATGTGCCGCCACGAGTCTCTATGCCGGCATCTCACCGCCGACCTCGCCGCCGGCAAATACGATGATGCACTATGAGCAATGCGCTACTGACGGGCATACGCGGTGTCATCTTTGACTACGGAGGCACCCTTGACACACGCGGCGACCATTGGAGCCATATCCTGCGCCAAGGCTGGGAGCGCTGCGGTATCAAGACCGATATAGAACAATTCCGCCGGGCCTACGTATACGCCGAACGAGCATTAGCGGCGCACCGCATCATCACACCCGAAGACGACTTTCTGACGTTGCTGCGCAAGAAGGTGCTCATCGAGCTGTGCTGTCACGAGGGGCTACTGCCCGAAGATCCCAAGACCGCGGGCGTATACGACCGAGCACTTGAGGCCGCCGATGATGCGCTCAAAGGCACAGCCGAGCGCATAGCGGTATATTGCAACAACTATGCACGCGCATGTATCGATGAGGCTCGTCCCGTACTCGAAGCATTGGCGGCGCACTTCCCCATGGTGCTGGTCAGCAACTTCTACGGCAACGTGGACGCCGTTCTGCGCGGCATGGACATCCGGCAGTATTTTGCCGGCATCATCGAGAGCGCCGTCGTGGGCATACGCAAGCCGGATGCACGCATATACGCCTTGGGCGTAATGGCGCTGCCCGTAACCGAGGAGGCTCGCGCCGCCGGTGATACCTGCGACATCTTCGGCCACGAAAGCGGCGCATGGCTACGCCCCGAAAGCGTCCTCGTCGTAGGCGATTCGCTCTCTAAGGACATATACCCGGCACGCTCGATAGGCTGCCGCACGGCGTGGATCAAAGGCCGCGGATGGACCGAAGCCGAAGACTCGGCTTCCGACCCGGCGCTCATACCTTCGCTCGCGGCCTTAATGCCTTAGCCGAAACGTTGTTTGTCTCGCTCGGCATCATCAGCCGCCCGGCAAATCACCATACGCTACAAAACCAAGAGCCGCGAATGTCATTGACACTCGCGGCTCTTGGTTTATTTATTACAAATGCAGGAGGATATTATTCCTCGTCTTCATCGTCAAGCTCGCGCATATTGTGGAAGACATTCTGCACGTCTTCGTCTTCTTCGAGCTTTTCGAGAAGTTTCTCGATTTTTTCGCGTTGTTCGGGCGTAACATCCTTGACGTCGTTGGGGATGCGCTCGAATTCGGTGGAAATAATCTCGTATCCGTTGTCTTCGAGGTATTTCTGCACATTGGAGGATTCCTCGAAAGCGGCATAGAGGATGATGTTTCCTTCGTCATCGTGTTCCAGCTCGTCCACGCCGTAGTCGATGAGCTCCAGTTCGAGATCCTCGAGCGATACGCCTTCCTTTGGGACTACCTTGAACACGGCCTTATGGTCAAACAGGAACGTGAGCGAACCTTGTGTGCCCAGGCTGCCGCCGTGTTTGGTGAAATATGAGCGAACGTTGGCCACCGTACGCGTATTGTTGTCCGTAGCGGCTTCGACAAAGATGGCGATGCCGTAAGGGCCGTAGCCTTCGTACGAAATTTCCTTGTAGTCGCCGGCATCCTTATCCGTGGCCTTCTTGATGGCACGTTCTACCGTGTCTTTGGGCATATTGGCGGCCTTGGCATTCTGCATCAACTGACGCAGACGCGGGTTGGTGTCCGGATCGGGACCACCGGCCTTGGCGGCTATAGTGATTTCCTTACCTATACGGGTAAAGGTGCGGGACATATTGCCCCAGCGTTTCAGTTTACGGGCTTTGCGGTATTCAAAAGCTCTTCCCATGGGTGTGCTGTTTTAGTTATATCGTTGTTGTTATGTTGATTGTCATGTCTGATGCTTATCGCAGCTCGGCGCCGAGACGGTTGCGCAAGTTGGCGATAATACGATTCATCACATTGTCGATGTACTTGTCTTGCAGCGTCTTTTCGTCGTCGCGCAAGGTGATGGTGATGGCGTATGACTTCTTGCCTTCGGGCAGCTTGTCGCCTTCGTATACATCGAAGAGGGCTACGTCGCGCAGAATCTTCTTTTCGCTTTCTTTCACCACCTTCTCGATATCGGCCATAGTGACTGTCGTATCAATAAGCAGTGCGAGGTCGCGTTTGACGGCCTGGGTCTTGGGCAGGTCGTAATATGTAATTCCGAGTTTTTGTGCGGCATTTGTCAGAGCGTCCCAATCCAATTCGGCAAAGAATACCGGGACTTTGAGGTCGCATTTGGCACTTGCAGCGCGGCTGACGATGCCGAGGGTGCCGAGGTTCTTGCCCTTGCGCGTGGCGACATTCATCGCTGCGGCAAAGAGTTTGGACGGTTCGGCAACGGTGTATACGATGTCATGGGCGACGTCAAATCCGAGGTGACGGAGGACATTGTCCACGTATGCACGCAGGTCATAGAACGAGGCCTCAAGCGCCGGAGCCTGCCACGATGCGGCGCGGCTGTCTCCGGTAAGCCACAAGGCCAAACGTGCGCCCTGACTGAAGGGACGCAGAGGTGCCTCGACGGTGCTTTCGCGGCTGCCGTCAAAGAAGTATACATTACCAAACTCGTACATTGCCAAGTCTTTGGACTTGCGGTTGACGTTGTGTGCGATGCTTTCAAGGCCGCCATAAAGCAGAGTGCGGCGCATCACAGCCAAATCCTGACTCAGGGGATTGAGCAGGCGCACACAGCGTTCGGGCTCGTCGTCCTGATAGTACGATACGGCGGTCAGCGAATTATTGAGAATCTCGCGGAAACCGGCTCCGCTCAACTGGTCGGCGACGATGCGCTGCATATCGGTAGCGGCATCCGTAGTGCTCTTATAAGACAGGGACGAATGTACTTGCTGCGGCATCTCTATCTTGTTGTATCCATATATGCGAAGGATGTCTTCGACTACATCGCAGGGGCGAGTAACATCCACGCGATAGGTGGGCACTGCCAGCAAGCGCGATGTCGGATTGGAAGCATCGCCATAGCGTTCGAGTGTCTCAACCTCGAGGGCTTCGAGTATGGCATCGACAGCGGCCGACGGCACTTTTTGGCCGACGAGGCTGTCCATATATTCTGTCTCCAGCAGTACACGGGGACGGTGTACCTTTTCGGGATATACATCTTGTATTTCGCCGACGATGGTTCCGCCTGCGAGGGCCTTGACCATAAGTGCGGCAACTTTGAGTATATAAATACAGCCGTTGGCGTCCAATCCGCGCTCATAGCGGAAGGATGCATCGGTGCTCAAGCCGTGGCGGCGAGCCGTACGACGGACGCTGGTGGCATTGAAACATGCACTTTCGAGGAACACCGAAGTGGTCTGCTCGGTGACCCCGCTGTCAAGGCCGCCGAAGACGCCGGCAATGCACATGGGGCGCAAATTGCCGTCACAAATCATCAGGTCGGCAGCATCCAGTGTGCGCTCCACACCGTCGAGGGTCGTAAACTTGGTGCCTTGCTCGCAGGTGCGGACTACAATGGCATCGCCACCGATATGTGCACGGTCAAAGCAGTGCAACGGCTGGCCCAGTCCGTGGAGTATGTAATTGGTGATATCCACGACATTATTGATGGGGTGCAGACCTATGAGACGGAGGCGCTTTTGCAGCCATTCGGGGCTGGGCGCAACCTTGACGCCTTCGATGGTGACGCCGCAATAACGCGGGCAAGCCTGCGGTGCGTCTACTCGAACGCTCACACCCTTGGCCGAGGGATTGTCTATGGCAAATTCGTCTACCGACGGGCGACAGGCGCGTACGGGAGCAAAGCCTTCGGCATTAGCCGTCAAGTAGGCTGCCAAGTCGCGAGCCACGCCGTAATGTGAAGCAGCATCGATGCGGTTAGGCGTAATATCCACCTCGACGACATCCTCGTCCTGCACGCCGAAATACTCGGCTGCCGGAGTTCCGGGCTTCGGGAGATTGTCACCGGTGATGACGATAATACCGTCATGCGAGGTGCCAACTCCGATTTCGTCTTCGGCGCAAATCATACCCATGGATTCGACGCCGCGAATTTTTGATTTCTTGATGGTAAATTCCTTGTCGCCGTCATAAAGCACCGTGCCGACGGTGGCAACGACAACTGTTTGTCCGGCAGCCACATTGGGTGCGCCGCACACTATTTGCTCGGGGGTTTCGCCGCCAAGATCGACGGTGGTGATGTGCAAGTGGTCGCTGTTGGGGTGCTCGACACACGTCAGCACCTTGCCTATGACGATACCACGAAGGCCGCCACGGATAGTCTCTACGGTATGAATGCCCTCACATTCAAGTCCTATGGAGGTCAGTGCAGCTGCCAATTGTTCGGCCGACAGGTCAAAATCGACATAATCTTTCAGCCAGGAGTACGATATATTCATGGGTGTAAATATGTTTGCGTTCTTATGACTTGCAAAGTTACAAACTTTTTTCCAATTAGCGCCTCCGCCGCCCGACCTTTATACATTATTATAAAGGTCGGGGGCAACCGGGAGCGCGCACTCACAGTACGGAAGCGCGATAAAGCCGATAAAGACCGAGCCCTCAATGCTATCCCCGATAGCACCTTCGCGCCCTCTTCACCGAAGTCCTTAAAGCCCTTAAAATCTAAAGGCTCCAAGGCCCTAAAGCCCCTAAGAGCCCTTAATACCTTTACCCCCGCACGATTAAGATGTCAAACGCAATTCCACATTCCAAATTCCACATTCCACATTATTTCTGGTAGACTCGCTCGATAATGCCGTCCACCACACGATCGAAGTCGCGTTCGGCCTCCAGTCCGTCCGTGGACATAATCATCAGACGTACGCTTTCGCCACCGGGACGATAAGGCGGCTGCAAGTAATCGCGTCCGCGCCAAAGTCGCAGTCCGTGGCGCTCATAAAAGCCGATGCGGCGACGCGCCATCTCCCCGAAACTTTCAGGCTCAACCTCCAAAACCACAGGCACATCCGGCTCCATAGCCGTAACGGCATCCACTATCGCACCACCTATGCCGCCGTTGCGCACACTCTCGGAGGTCGCAAGATGCTCTACATATCGGTATCCATCAAGCGTCCAGACGGTTATAAATCCGGCAAATTCGCCCGATTCTCCGCTATATGCGGCATAACACGTCATCGGGACCGAATCGCTGTCCACATTATGTGCCTGAGCATCCAAGTCACGGCGTTCGTTCTCGGGAAAAGCCCGTAGAAGCAGCGCTTCGATAGCTGCATAATCCGGACTATCGGTAGTGACAGCCCGTAAAGTGATTTGTCGTTGCATATTTTGAGGTTTGGTCTTTTAGGTAGGATATTAGTTATTTCCGGACACAAAGGTACAAATATTAAATTAAACAGCCTCGTCTCCACCGTCAACTGCACATTTGGCACGCCGTTTGCCTCTACAACACAGTGACAGCCAAGGTTGTCACACGTCGCGTATGCCACATTAAGATTATTTAATACGGAAAAATTTCCATAATACATCCGGACATACGTTACATAACAAAAAAAGTTGCTAACTTTGCACTTGAAAAACAAGGCCGAACAAAGGCTAAGACACTGAAACTAAGGTAAAACAAGATTAATACTAACAACAATGAGCAAACTCGAAGAAATCAAACAGCAACGTCTGCCCGAGATTAAGGCCGCCCTTGCCAAATATGGCATCAACGGCACCACCGAAGTTGTGTACAACCCCACTTACGATGAGCTTTTCAACGAAGAGACCAAACCTTCGCTCGAAGGCTACGAGAAAGGCAAAGTCACCGAACTCGGTGCTGTAGACGTAATGACCGGCGTCTACACCGGCCGCTCGCCCAAAGACAAATTCATCGTAATGGACGAGAACTCCAAGGACACCGTTTGGTGGACAACCGAGGGATACAAAAACGACAACAAGCCCGCCAGTCAAGAGGCGTGGAAAGCTGTCAAAGAACTCGCAGTCAACGAACTCGGCAACAAGAAACTCTACGTCGTTGACGGCTTCTGCGGTGCCAATAAGGACACCCGCATGGCTGTGCGATTCATCATGGAAGTTGCATGGCAGGCTCACTTCGTAACCAATATGTTCATCCGCCCCACCGCTGACGAACTCGCCGACTTCACCCCCGACTTCATCGTATACAACGCTTCCAAGGCCAAAGTTACAAACTTCAAGGAACTGGGCCTGAATAGCGAAACCGCCGTTGTATTCAACATCACCAGCCGCGAGCAGGTAATCATCAACACCTGGTACGGTGGCGAAATGAAGAAAGGTATGTTCTCGATGATGAACTACTTCCTGCCCCTGCGCGGCATCGCCTCGATGCACTGCAGCGCCAACACCGATATGGAAGGCAAAAACACCGCCATATTCTTCGGCCTCAGCGGCACCGGCAAAACCACACTTTCGACCGACCCCAAGCGCCTGCTCATCGGCGATGACGAACACGGCTGGGACGACAACGGCGTCTTCAACTTCGAAGGCGGCTGCTATGCCAAAGTCATCAATCTGGACAAGGAAAGCGAGCCCGACATCTACAACGCAATCCGTCGCGATGCCCTGCTCGAGAACGTAACCGTTGACGAAAACGGCAAAATAGACTTCGCCGACAAGAGCGTCACCGAGAACACTCGCGTATCCTATCCTATCGACCACATTGAGAAGATTGTACGCCCCATCAGCGCAGGTCCCGCCGCCAAGAACGTCATCTTCCTCAGCGCCGACGCTTTCGGAGTTCTGCCTCCCGTATCCATCCTGACACCCGAACAGACCAAGTACTACTTCCTGAGCGGCTTCACCGCCAAACTCGCAGGTACAGAACGCGGTATCACCGAGCCCACTCCCACATTCTCGGCATGCTTCGGCCAGGCTTTCCTGGAACTGCACCCCACCAAATACGCAGAGGAACTCGTTAAGAAGATGGAAAAATCCGGCGCCAAGGCTTATCTGGTCAACACCGGCTGGAACGGCACCGGCAAGCGCATCTCCATCCGCGACACTCGCGGTATCATCGATGCCATCCTCGACGGCTCCATCCTCAAAGCACCCACCAAGAAACTCCCCATCTTCGACTTCGAAGTGCCCACCGAACTGCCCGGCGTAGATCCCAAGATCCTCGACCCGCGCGACACATACACCAACGTCGAAGACTGGAACGTCAAGGCCAATGACCTCGCAGCTCGCTTCATCAAGAACTTCAACAAGTACGAGAACAACGCTGCCGGTAAGGCTCTCGTTGCCGCCGGTCCTCAGCTCTAAGCTGCAGCACTGACACTCGTCAACCTCCTATAAGAGAGGAGGGCATTCCGATGCGGGAAGCCCTCCTCTCTTTTTTTCGTGTAAACGTCGTTTACGGCAATTCAAATCATAATCGCTTTATAGATGCGCACACAAAAATTATCGCGAGCATCAAAGCTCGCGAAACTCTTATACCGTAAATAACTCACTGATTGAATCGGACTAAAGCCCGGCCATACAAGCGTACGACATCAACGCAGCACGTACAGCGGACTGGACTCGAAGCGCGGCAATGCAGCCAACAGCACATCCGAAGTACCCGGAGCGGGCATGACTGCATGATCTGCCGACAGCACCTTACGACCGACCTCCTCCAGTGCCTTGCGCATAGTGGCTGTGGCCGTTTCGGGCGTATTATTGTCATGCGACAAGTGACATAGAAAGACGTGGCTCAAGTGTGCTTCGGGATGCGCAACGGCCACCGAAGCGACAGCGGCTGCCGCCTGTCGGTTGTCCAAATGTCCGCACTCGCTCTCGATACGAGCCTGCAAATACGGCGGATAAGTACCATTGTGCAACATCTCGAGGTCGTAATTTGATTCTATCATCAAGTAATTGGCCCGACGCACATACGCCTCGGCGCGCTCGGTGAGATAGCCGGTATCAGTCACCACGACAAAATGCCGCAGACCGTTGTCAATGTCGAAGCCTACATTATCCGTTCCGTCATGGCTGGTCTCGAAAGGCGTGATATTCAGCCCGGCAGCCTCGAAGGCAAATTCCTTGTATATAGGCTTATGGTAATCCTTTATGCGACGTGAGAGGCTGCTGCGGCGCAATATTCCCGAAAGGCAACGCGGCGTGCAGTAGAGCAGCATGTGACGGTTGTTGCGCAGCAACGAGTACGCATAACGCACATGGTCGCTATGGTCGTGCGTCAAAATAATACCCACAATCTTCTTTATATCCAAGCCATTGGCTTCGAGTGCAGCCGTCACCTTCTTTGAGTCCACACCGGCGTCTATGAGTACGCCGCGGCCGCCCGGCGCTCCGATATATGCACAGTTGCCGCTACTGCCGCTACCAAAGGATATAAACAGCAGTTTCTGAGGACGTTCAAGCGCCGAGGTGTTTACAAGGATGTCTTGATTGGAGGCATCGGCCGAAACGGGCGCTTGAGGTGCCGCCACAGCCGCACGACTTTCCGCTTCGGTCATATCTATATCGACGTTGTCAAACAACCCCGGCATATCATCCAGGGCTCGCGACAAGCGGCGACGACGTTTAGGCATAGGTGGCATAATTTATTCGAACAATAGGAATATGGTGGGTATTTTGTTGTAGCAATACTTGCGGCGACGCCATCCGGCGAGGGTATCGGTGACGATGCTTTCCGAGGCGCCGGAAATGTCGGCAGCCACACACAAGCGCATCTGCGCCGGAAGTGTCTGAACCAGTGTGGCTATAAGCCGGTCGTTGCGATACGGAGTCTCGATAAAAATCTGAGTTTGTTTATCGCGTTGTACCGCCTGCGCCAGACGATGCAAGGTGCGCGTACGTGCCGATGAATCTATGGGCAAATAGCCGTGGAAGGCAAAACTCTGGCCATTCATACCACTGGCCATCAGCGCCATCAGGATGCTTGACGGACCTACCAGAGGAACCACGCGCAAGCCTTCGCGCTGGGCTACGGACACAGCATCGGCACCCGGATCGGCAACAGCCGGGCACCCGGCTTCGCTGATGACACCCATAGCATGGCCGCGACGCAGCGGCTCAAGCATCGGGGCCACTGCCGCTGCATCCGTATGCTCGCTCAATTCGACAAATTCAAGAGAATCAATGTCAATATCGCGGCAGCAGCGCTTGAGGAAGCGACGTGCCGACCGTACATTTTCCACTATAAAGTAGCGTATAGACTTGACAATCTCGATATTGCGTGCCGGCAAAACATCCTCCACAGGTCCGTCGGAAAGTGGCGCCGGGATAAGATACAACGCCGGAGCAAGAACCGATGCGGCGACACGCGCCGTCGTCAGTTCCAAGCCCTGCGTTCGCGTATCGTCTGTTTCGGCCGGGGATTTCATTGCGGCACAAAGTTACAAAAAATGCCTCGTCCCCACAACACTCACGCACCCAAAACACCAAGATTCGGACGCATTTTTGCCCTCTCGCTTTCCCATCCGAGGAAACTCTCGCAAAAAAATCGTATATTTGCACTTTCGGAGGAAAGCGCACCATGCGCCTCTCCGAGAGACCAATGCACAACCATCTAAATACACTACGTTGAATACCAAAACCATAACCACCATAGCAGCTGCTTTTGCTATGGCATTTGCCTCCAACTCTGCCGAGGCCTGCACAAGTCTTATCGCAACACCGGGCGCTACGGCCTCTCGCAGCGTCATGATTACATACGCCGCCGACAGCCACGAACTATACGGCGAATTGTATTCGCACATGGGGGGCGACCACGCCCCCGGCACCAAGCGTGCCATCATCGAATGGGACACCCAAAAACCACGGGGCGAAATCGATGAAGCGCCACACACATATTCGACGATAGGCAATATGAACGAGTTCGGCCTGACAATCTCCGAGACCACATGGGGCGGACGAGCCGAGTTGGCCGGCACAGGCCTTATAGACTACGGCTCGCTGATATACATCACTCTGGAGCGTGCTCGCAGCGCACGCGAAGCCATCACCGTAATGACCTCGCTTGTCGATAAATACGGATACTCGTCCGACGGCGAAAGTTTCAGCATCGCCGATGCCGACGAAGTTTGGATTATGGAACTTATCGGCAAGGGCAAGCACGACAAAGGTGCCGTATGGGTAGCCCGTCGCGTACCCGACGGATACATCAGCGGACACGCCAACAACGCCCGCATACACACCTTCCCCCTCGACGACCCGGAGACATTGTACAGCCCGGACGTCATTTCCTTTGCCCGCAAATGCGGATACTACAAAGGCAAGGATGAGGATTTTGACTTTTCGCGCGCATACTCGATATATGATATGCTGTCCATGCGCGGCTGCGACGGACGCGTTTGGAGCTACTTCAACCGCTTTACGGCCAAAGGCAGCATGGACGCCTACCTGCCCTGGATTCTGAAGGGCCAAGGCGAGCCTATGCCGCTATGGGTACGCCCCGAACGACAGCTGACGGCACAAGACCTCAAAGACATGATGCGCGACCACTTCGAAGGCACTCCTATGGATATGACCAAGGACATCGGCGCCGGTCCGTTTGACGTTCCTTACCGCTGGCGTCCGCTGACCTACAAAGTGGACGGCGTTGAGTACACGCACGAACGCGCCATTGCCACGCAACAGACAGGATTCTCCTTCGTGGCGGACATCAACAGCGCACGCCCGGCTGCCATGCGCGGCATTCTGTGGTTCGGCGTCGATGATGCCAATACCTGTGTATATATCCCCGTATTCAACAGCCTGAAGATGCCGCCCTACCAGCTTGCACACGGCAACGGCGACCTGCTCACGCTCTCTTGGAACTCGATGTTCTGGGTAACCAATTACGTCGCCAATCAGGCCTACAACCGCTACAGCCAGATGATTGGCGATATACGCAAGGTTCAGGAAAGCCTTGAAGTCCAAATGACCGTCAGCGCCGGCAAGGCCGAGGATATGTGCAGCACGCTGTCCTATGATGATGCCGCCAAGTACCTCGCCGAAATCACCAATTATTGGGCCGAAAAATGCACCAAGGACTACCGCGCATTGGGCGATACGCTATTTGTCAAATACCTGGACGGCAACATCAAGAAACAGAACGAAGACGGCACCTTCAGCCGCACCCCCTACGGACTTCCCGACAAACCCGCCTACGGCGGATATGACGAGCGCTATTACCGCTCCATTGTCAACGAACAGGGCGATAGACTCAAAGTAATACCGGTAGAATAATGAGCACCGAAACGACACCGACAGCCGCTACGCCGAATAAGGCCAAACGCGCACTCGGCATAATTCTACGCTACGGTATTCCGCTGGTAGTGAGCGTACTGCTGTGCAAACTGCTCTTCGACGGAATGGACTGGAACGAGATGGTGCAAATCATCCGCGAACAATGCCATTTCCAATGGATTGCATTGGCACTGCTTATAAGCATATTCAGCCACATCTTCCGTGCCATGCGCTGGCGCATACAACTGCGTGCCATCGGCGTCAATCCGCCTCTGTTTGCCCTGGTGTTGAGCATCTTCGGCACATACGCCGTCAACCTTGTGCTGCCGCGCTTGGGCGAAATTTGGCGCTCGGGATATATCGCACGTCGTCAGGACGCCCCGTTCTCCAAGGTCTTCGGCAGTATGGTCGCCGACCGTCTGGCAGACACCGTCACCGTCCTGCTGCTGACCATCGTGACCTTTATCCTGGCCGCCGGAGCGCTCTCGCAGTACTTTTCGACCACTCACGGACTCGAAGGCATAGGCCGAATGTTGGCCTCGCCCTGGCTTTGGGTGGCCATAGTGGCTTTTATCGCCATATTGTGGTGGATGCTGGCGTGCAAAACCGAGAATAAGGCCTTGCGGCGTTTCCAAGACTTTGTGCGCGGACTTTGGAACGGCTTTGCGGCCATATTCACCATGCCCGGCAAAGTGCGCTGGCTGATACTTACCGTATGCATCTGGGGCTGCTACTTCTCGCAACTATACGTAGCTTTCTACGCTTTCGACTTCACGGCCGACATCGTGTCACAGCATACCGTCCTGGCCGTACTTGTCGCCTTCGTATTCTCCAGCCTTAGCATGGGCGTGCCTTCCAACGGCGGCATAGGCCCATGGCAATGGTCTATAATCTTTGCATTAGGCATTTACGGCCTGGCCAAAGGCCCGGCAACAGCTTTTGCCAATCTCGTGATGGGCGCGCAAACCGCGCTGCTCATTCTCTTGGGCATATTCACCTTTGTCTGCATCGCCATAGGCAAGAAGTCAGCCAAGGGCAATAACGAAACACTCAGTTCCGACAAAAACAAAAACATAGCATAATGTCAAAAGTCATCATCATCGGCGCCGGCGGCGTAGGCACTGTTGTCGCCCACAAATGCGCCCAAAACCCCGAAGTCTTCACCGACATCGTCATCGCCACACGCACGCTCACCAAGTGCCAAGCCCTGGCCAAGTTGCTTTCCGAAAAGTATAATCACAAGAGCATCACGGCCGACAGCGTCGATGCCGACGACGTGCCTCAATTGTGCGAGTTGCTGCGCCGTCACAAGCCCGAATTGGTAATCAATGTCGCCCTGCCCTACCAGGACCTCACCATCATGGAAGCCTGCCTGCAATGCGGCGTCAATTATATGGATACGGCCAACTACGAGCCGCGCGACGAGGCACACTTCGAGTACTCGTGGCAATGGGCTTACCGCCAACGCTTTGCCGATGCAGGCCTCACCGCCATACTCGGCTGCGGCTTTGACCCGGGTGTCAGCGGAATATTCACAGCCTATGCCGCCAAGCACCATTTCAAGGCCATGGAAACTCTGGATATCGTCGACTGCAACGCCGGCAACCACGGCAAGGCTTTTGCAACCAATTTCAACCCCGAAATCAACATCCGCGAAATCACCCAGAACGGACGCTACTGGCAAGACGGCAAATGGGTTACCACCGGCCCGCTGGAAATACACAAGTCGCTGACCTACCCAAATATAGGCGCACGCGACAGCTATCTTATGTATCATGAGGAGTTGGAAAGCCTCGTACTCAATTTCCCCACAATACGCCGCGCACGCTTTTGGATGACATTCGGACAGGAGTACCTGACACACCTGCGCGTAATCCAGGACATAGGCATGGCTCGCATCGACCCTGTGATGTACAACGGACAGGAAATCATACCGTTGCAATTCCTGAAAGCCGTACTGCCCAACCCCCAGGACCTCGGCGAAAACTACACCGGCGAGACCAGCATCGGATGCCGTATCAGCGGTATAGGCAAGGACGGCAAGCCCCTCACATATTATATCTACAACAACTGCAGCCACCACGCATCCTACCTCGAGACCGGTATGCAGGCCGTCAGCTACACCACCGGTGTCCCGGCAATGATTGGCGCAATGATGTTCCTCACAGGCAAATGGCGTCGCGCCGGAGTGTTCAACGTCGAAGAATTCGACCCGGATCCCTTCATGGAGCAGCTCAATAAGCAAGGCCTGCCCTGGCACGAAATCATCGGCGAAGACCTCGAGCTGTAACCCCCGCAGGGTTTCATAACGGCTACTATAGCTATTATAGCCATATAGCTACTACAGCCATCCACCATTATTCCCATTGCTCCCATACACACCGACATGGAACATTACGTAGTATCTGCGCGCAAATACCGCCCCTCGACATTCGACAGCGTCGTCGGGCAAAAGGCGCTGACGGTGACGCTGAAAAACGCCATCGCCGGTGACCGCCTTGCTCACGCCTATCTGTTTTGCGGCAGCCGAGGCGTAGGCAAGACATCGTGCGCCCGCATATTTGCCAAGACCATCAACTGCACCCACCGCACGCCAGACGGCGAAGCATGCAACGAGTGCGACTCGTGTCGCAGCTTCAACGAGGGACGTTCGCTCAATATCATCGAATTGGACGCCGCCTCGCACAATGGCATCGACGACATGAAAGCCCTTATCGACCAGGTGCTTGTACCACCGACTATGGGCCGATACCGCGTATTCATCATCGATGAGGTGCACATGCTGTCTACCGCCGCCTTCAACGCCTTTCTTAAGACGCTCGAGGAGCCCCCGGCACATGCCATATTCATTCTCGCCACCACCGAGAAGCACAAAATCATCCCCACGATATTGTCGCGTTGCCAAATCTATGATTTCAACCGCATTACAATATCGGACATGGTGGCGCACCTGCAATATGTGGCACAAAACGAAGGCATCACCGCCGAGCCGGCAGCGCTGAGTGTCATCGCTCACCACGCCGACGGCGCCATGCGCGATGCGCTGTCTATCTTCGACCAAGTGGCGGCATCGTCTCGCGGAAACATCACCTACGCATCCGCCATCGCCAACCTCAACGTCTTAGACAACAGCTATTTCGAACGCCTCATAGACGCCTTCGTCAAACAAGACGTGTCTGCTGCACTGCTGGTGTACAACGAGATTCGATCCCACGGCTTCGACTCGCTATTCTTCATCAACGGCCTCGGGGCCTATATGCGCGACTTGATGTGCGCCGCCAATCCGGTGACGTTGCCGCTCATCGAAGCCACGGACGACGTACGACAAGCCATGGCCAAACGCGCCGCAGGCCTACCCCCGGAATTCTTCTACCGAGCCATGGCAATATGCAATTACGCGGATCTCAACTACCGTACGGCCTCAAACAAGCAGTTCCTGATTGAGCTATCGCTCATCAGACTATGCCAACTACTGAGCCCCTCGAACTCGACGGCGACTTCGGGGGGCCGCTAAACCAAATAGCCGCAATGCACACCGCCGCGCCGGCAACCCCGGCAGCGCCCCGGGCCACGGCCTCCACGACCATGGCCGGAACGGTTGCGCATGCAGCAGCCCATTCGACAGGAGCAGCACCGCACGCCCCGGCTTTTACCGGCGCCGTGATACACGGGCTGCGCACCAACCTTCACACCCCCGGAGTGAGCCTCAGGCACGGCATAGAACACCCTGCCGAGGAGAAACGCCCCGACACAACTACTACAGCAACCTTACGCAACGAAACATTCTCCGACGAGGCTTTCGGCAAAGCTTGGAATGCCTTTATAGACGCAAATCCAACGCAACATATCATCATCAACACCATGCGTGCATGTCCTCCGACACGCAAGGATGCCTCTTCGACACACTACACAATGAAGGTCGAAAACAACCTGCAAGAAGACCAGATGAAAAATGTCATATCCTTGCTGTTGAGACACCTGCATGATACATTGGCCAACGACAACATCACCTTAGACTTTATGGTCAAGGACGCCGCCGACTCGCCCATGTCCTGGAACCAGCGCGAAGTGCTGGCTCACATCATAGACAAGCACCCGAGATTGCGCGAACTCATAGACACGCTCGAGCTTAAGCTTGATTGACGTACAGCCCTAATAAACAACATCATACTTACACACATTCACTTATTTATATTATAAAACAGACATCTATGGCAGACTTAAGTACAAGTAAAAAGGTAAAGATGCCTCAGCCGCTGCGACACGGCGACACAATAGCAATATGCAGCCCGGCCGGGCCCATCAGCAAAGACAAAGTCAACGGCGCTGCCGATGTACTACGCAACTACGGCTGGAAAGTGCAAATTATGCCCCATACTCTCGGCCAATACGGCAATTACTCGGGCAAAGACAGCGAGCGTTATGACGACTTGGCCACCGCACTCACCGACCCGGAAGTACGTGCCGTCATCTGCAGCCGCGGCGGATACGGCGTAGTACACCTGCTCGACAGCCTCGACAAACTGGACCTCGCCACAGACCCAAAATGGGTGGTAGGATTCAGCGACATTTCGGCCCTACACGCCTTGATGGTGCGCCACGGCATAGCCTCCATCCACGGATCGATGACCGATGCAATACGCCGTGGGGCGAACGACAAGGACAACGCACGACTCTTCGACCTGCTGCAAGGGCGTCGCGACCCGGTAGCTTTCGCCACCGACCCGCGCCACGACCGCCCGGGCATAGCCAGTGGCACACTTTACGGAGGCAACCTCGCCGTCCTTGCCGACCTGCTGGACACTCGGTTCGACCTGTTGCGCCGCGACAGCATACTCTTCATCGAAGATGTTTCCGAACCGATCTATAAGATAGAACGTATCATGTACCAGCTGCGCATATCGGGCATACTGCCATCGCTGCGAGGCCTTATGGTGGGACAATTCACCGAATACCATCCCGACGCATCCTATCAGGACATGAACGACATGATAGCCGATATGGTGGCACCTTATAGCTTCCCCGTGGCCTTCAATGTCCCAATCGGACACGTGCAACACAACGTCCCTGTCATCGAAGGCGCACAAGTAACGCTCAAAGTCACCACCGGAGATACTTCCAACCTCATCTACTGGTCTTAACAAGCTAAAACACAACAATAGCGCAAGCGGCATACACCTATCGCGGATGCCGCTTGCGCTATTATTGCTCTAAGAATATTTATAGGCCGATTTTCGGGCTCTCGTCTGTCACTTGCTCGTATCGGGAGCATCGCTCTTGATGACGGCACGGCGCAAGTCGTCGGAGATAGGCTTGCTCGTCTTGCCCTCCACGTCATATCCCACCATTGCCACTATGGCCGAACACTTCAGGCGTCGCGTATCCGGATCGATGACCTGCTGGGCCAACAACAGCGAAGCCGTACCGAGATGCAAGGCACGCGTAAGCACACGTACTCGCTGACCCGGCAACGAAGGCTCCACAAAATTGCAGGTAATACCGGCCTCAACAATACTCAAGCGCTCAGGAGTAAGCACTCCACCCAAAAGGCTGCCGAAATAGTCCGTCTTGCCAAGGTCCAGAAATTGCATATATGCGCCATTGTTGAGATGGCAAAACATGTCATAATCATTGAAGCGCACCTGTACATCCAAACTGTGTCGGCACTCCATCACTTCGGTCAGCGGTTGCATTGTCTTGTATATCTGTGTGTATGTGTTTGTCCGTAAGTCTATATATTCCGGAATATCCGAGAACCTACGGACTTTAGGGTTCTTAGGGTCTCTAAGGTCTCTAAGGTCTCTAAGGACTTTAGGGTCCTTATAAATTCCGGGAAAAGCAGTTCGGCTCTGTTTTCTACGACAAAGTTAGCTTTTTTTCCGCCAATTTTTCCGCCAATTCGGGTAATACACGTTTTTTAATAGCTTTTATTATCTGTTATTCACTATTTTTTGTAATTTTGCCGCCGAAAAAGCGCCGAAACTGCATTCCGCGCAATACTTTTGTCCATAATAGTACGAATAACTACAATCAATTACATTTCTAAGTATAGTCATTCAGTCATGAGAAAATCTCTACTTCTTCTCCTTATCCTTGCCCTAACGACAGCCTTTGCTGTCCCGGCAAAAACAATAGAAATAAACTTCACCAGTGCCGATTTGAAAAATGCGCCATCCAAATTAGATGGAAACTTCTTTGAGATAACCAATAGTGAGGTTACCTTGATGGCTAAAGGTTTGAATAAAAACAAAAGCATCGGCGTATCAAAAGCGGACAAATCTTTCTGCGTTTACAACAGCACTCCACTACCCAATATCTCAAAAGTTGAGATAACCGCAACGAGTCTTAATCCCACAAAAGCCGCAAAATTCATCATTACAACAGGTGATGCTGTATTAACAGCCAATGGAACTAATGAAACAACAGCGACATTTGCAAATGATGTTCTCACATTAATTCCGGCATCAAAGAATAACTCATATTTTCGCATAGACCTTTCTTCAATGCCTGGCGAGAGTTCTAATATATCCAAGATGGTAATCACCTACGGAGAAAGCGTAGCACCGGAAACGAAGCCCGAGAAGCCGACATTCAGCGTCACTCCCGGAGAAGTCGCCAAAGGCACATCGGTCACCATCTCGTCAAAAGATGCAACATCGCTCACCCTAAAGTCTAAGACCGCGGACGCCGCCGACTGGACAATACAAAACATACCCAACGCTAATACCCACGACGTTATCATCAACGAAAATATCACATATAACGTTGTAGGTCACAACAGCATAGGCGACAGCGAAGCCGCTGAAGCCTCCTACACCGTCAAGGCCGACGCTCCCGTCCCCGGCGGAAACATCACCGCAACAGTCATCTTCAAGAACCAGAAAGATCTTGCTTACGGGAAAGGTAAAAAAATTGTTTGGGTTGCAGAGGAATACCCGAGCATAACGTTCAGCACAAGCGCAACAGCATCAGGAGCCAATCTCTACCCCAAGAAAGCCGGTGATAACCTGCGAATGTATTCAAGTTCAAGCAACAAAATTACGATCAATGCACCCGAGGGATACAAAATCAAAAGCGTTTCGGGCGTTTACACGAACACAAGCAATACCGGCTTTACTATAAACAACGAAACAACAATCGTTAGTAGCGGAATCCCTTATGAGTTCGCAGAAGAGACATCTTCTTTCATACTTGTGTCCAAAAGGACTGGAAAATCGAATACCACCAATAATAGCACATACTTCTCCTCCTTTACTTTCGTGCTGGTGCCTGATGCGCCTGTCGTGCCGGAAGCACCGAGCGCCGTCACCGTCACCCCGGCCAAGGCTGAAGCCAAGGTCGGCGAGAACGTCAGCGTGACCATCGCCGCCAACGGCACTCCCGCGCCGGACATCTACTACACTATCGATGGTACCGTCCCCACTACCGAAAGCGCCAAGTATGCCAAAGCATTCGATGTGACCTGCGATGCACTCGCCGATAACGAGGAAAGCAAAGTCGTCACAATCAACGGCCTGGCACAAAATTCAGAAGGCCAAGCATCCGGCAGTGCCACCATTACTTTTACGCGCAACGATGCAGTCATCACCGTCAAAGACGCCAAAGGCAATGCCATCGGCGCTGACGGCGCGTCTTTGGTATTCGAAGACGGAGCCGCCGAATTCAAGGCCTCCTCGTCAAGCGACGGCACCATCTACTGGAGCTCGGAAAACGACAAAATAGCCAAGGTTGAAAACGGCATCATCACTCCCCTGGCCGTAGGCACTACCACCATAAAAGCGTTCACCCCTCAAACCGGAACGTATAACGCCTGCGAGACATCGTTCACGCTGACAGTGACTTCGCCCTACACCTACGCCACCGTCATCTTCAACCACCAGGAACCCATAACCTACACATCCAACAAAAAAGCCGATTGGATTTCCGAACCCGTGGACGGCGTCACCTACACCTTTGCCACCTCCGTAGGCAAACTCGCAAATTCCAATTACCCGTCCAATAACGTCAACGAATCCACTAATAAGGCCACAACCCTAACCATCACCAAGGCCAGCGGCACCCCCATCCACGTCCAAGCGCCGGAAGGATATGTCATCGTCCGCGCACTCTACGCTCAGATAGGAACTTACGACAGCGCCGCGATGGCCATCAACGGCGAAGACCTCGCGAACAAGACCTACCTCGACGTCCCCTCCGGAGCGACATCCTTAGATCTGACGCCCGGTACAGGACTCAACAGCCCCAAATTTTCATACATGACCTTCGCCCTGACCAAGGTCGTAGCCCCCACCTCGCTGACCATCAAGCCCAATAAGACCGAGGCCGTCATCGGCCAGACAGTATCGGTCAAGATTGTCGCCGATGACGCAGCCTTCCCCGCCCCCACCATATACTATACACGCGACGGCAGCACCCCGGTTCCGGGAGCGGACAAAACCGAGACCTACGACCCTGCAAAGGGCTTCACCTTGGCACGCACTGTTCCGCAAACAGTCACAATCAACGCCATAGCCGTTAACTCCGGCGGGCAGGTAGCAGCCGAACCGGTATCCATCGTCTTCAACGACAAAGACCACGTAGCGCCCACATCCATCAGCTTTAGCCAAACGGAAGGCACATACCCCGAAGACGCAACGTTCAACGTTAAGTTGGCCGCCGATGCCGCTGCCTACCCCGCTCCGACACTGTACTACACCATAGGCGGATACACCGCCCAGGGAGACAACCACATCGCATACGATGATGCACAAGGCATAGACGTAGCCAAGCCCGCAGACGGCAACGTAATGACCATCAACGCCTACGCCGTCAATGACGCCGGCGCCGTCATCAACGCCGCCACATACGTCTTCTCAAGCGAAACATACACCACCCGCGGCTGGATACGCATCCAAGATGCCGCACAACTCTCCGACGGCCTCAACGTAATCGTGGCATACGCCCCTAACGGCAATGCCTCGACAACTCTCAGCTTGATGACCACCGAAAAATTCACATCCTCCGGAGCTCTTGCATCCACCGATGTCAAATGCAACAACACCTACGGCGTAATCACCGGCGATGTTATTAAAGCTCAAAAAATCACGCTCGAAGGCAATACCTCAGACGGCTGGTATCTCAAACTTGCCAATGACGGGTCATACATTATGCCCAAGATCAAGAAAGACGGAACCTACGACAACGGACTTGCTTACACCTCAGACAAGAGCAAGGCAATCCCGGCAACGATAGACCTGACTGACGGCAACGCATATGTAACTTTCAATGGCACCAACAGCGAACTGGTATACAACGAAAAAGCACATCGCTTCGCCGCATACGACAAGATAGCCGACACTCAGCGCCGCGACATCGACTTCTTCCGCGAAGGCGAGTACACCGCAGGCAAGCCCTACGAAGACCTGTATCTGGTCATGAAAACCAATGAAATCGGCGGAACCGAAGTCGCCCTACCCTTCACCTACGAAGGCGACGGACGCTATACGCTCACGGTCAACGACCTCCAAGGCTCGTTCTACATCCGCGACGGTAAGGCCAATCACAGCGGCACATACTTCGGCGCCAAAGCTGATGAATGCATCGACCCGAAGACCTCCACCGGATACGTCGGCCACAGCATCAATGTCGCAGTCTCCGCCATCAAGGGCGAACCCTCCACCGGCGTCAAAGACGGCAACGGCAAAGACGTTTATGCCTACGTGGGCAAGAATAGCGGACGCGACTCATACACTCTGATATATGACCCGGCGCAGGAAAGCCACTACGTCTTCAGCACCCACCCCAACACCAACATCGGACACGTGGCACGCATCGACTATGCAATGTTCACCGTCGAGTACACCCCCGGCAGCCATACCGACGGAGTCCTCCGCATCTCCGAAATGAACACCACCGGCGTGGACGACATATCAGCCGATGTCAACGGACAAGCTCGCTACTTCAACCTGCAAGGTATGCCCGTAGCCAACCCCACCGCCGGCATATACATCCGCGTAATAGGCAACACCGCCACCAAGGTCTGCATCAAGTAAGACACCACAGTTTCGAGATACATATTTTCCACTCAATATCCGTCCGAGGCGCCGAAAGGCGTCCCGGACGGACTGTTTTCGGAAAGCCCCGAAATTTTTTTCCAAAAAATAGATAAGCCATACCGGCAAAAACCGAAATTTTGGCTATCTTTGCGTTAAAATAGCCGCAGTAGTGCCTGATGAGGCACTCTCTCCGCTGTGCGGCCGCCGGAGCAGTGCGCGAAGACACTGAAACTCAGCACACTGGCTACACTCCGACACAATACTCGACTTGCCACGGCTCGGGACGCATTGATGTGCCCGCAGACATACCGCGGCAAAAACATATATACACCGCCGAAGACGGCGGGTCGCAGCCGTCAAGCGTACACCACGCCGCGGCACTCATATACGCGCACATGCCTCGGGCCGGCATCCCGGTCTCTACGGCTCCAAAGCGCGACATCGGCACGCAAAGGCGTGTCCGCAGACAAGATAAAAAAATAAAAAACGACATAAATGACAAGTAGATGGAACTATCTACCCCTGTCCGCAGAAAAACAAAAATTGGAGTCCGAGCTGGCACGCCGGTACGCCAAGGTCTCGCCCATAAGCGAGCTCTTGGTGCAGCGGGGCATACAGTCTATAGACGAGGCCGAGAAATTCTTCCACCCCTCACTTAGAGACCTGCATGACCCGTTCCTAATGCCTGACATGGACAAAGCTGTGGACCGCCTCAACCGGGCCATGGGGGCAAAAGAACGTATCTTGGTATACGGCGATTACGATGTCGACGGCACCACCGCCGTGGCGTTGGTATACCGATACCTGCAAAATTTTTACTCGGAAATCGACTACGACATTCCGACACGTTACGACGAAGGCTACGGCATCAGTACACACGCCATAGACGAAGCTGCCGCCGCCGGCGTCAAGCTCATCATCATCCTTGACTGCGGCATCAAGGCCAACGCCGAAATCGCTTACGCCAAGACCCTCGGCATCGACTTCATCATCTGCGACCACCATGTCCCCGATGAGATGTTGCCGGACGCTGTAGCCATACTCAACCCAAAGCTCGAAGGCTCGACATACCCTTGCAGCCACCTGTCGGGCTGCGGCGTGGGATACAAGCTGATGCAGGCATTTTCGATAAGCAACGGCATCGGCACGGGCGAACTCGAAGGGATGCTTGACCTGGTGGCCGTGTCCATAGCCGCCGACATCGTGCCCATGGTAGACGAAAACCGCGTCATGGCATATCATGGCCTCAAACGTCTCAACAGCAACCCCAACGTAGGCTTGCGCGGCATCATCCGCATCTGCGGCCTCCCCGGCAAAGAAATCACTATCAGCGATGTAATCTTCAAAATCGGCCCGCGCATCAATGCCTCGGGGCGTATGCAGTCCGGCCGCGAAGCCGTGGACCTGCTTGTATCGCGCGATACCAAAGACGCCAACGAGCGCGCCGCAGCCATCGACCAATACAACAAAGACCGCAAAGAGCTGGACAAACGCATCACCGACGAAGCCAACGCCATACTCAGCGCACGCGGCGATGATGTAGCCGACCACAAGTCCATAGTCATTTACAACCCGGAGTGGCACAAAGGTATAATCGGCATCGTAGCCTCGCGCCTCACCGAGCTGTATTACAAACCCTCGGTGGTACTGACGCGCGGCACCATGGACGGCATTGCCACCGGCAGCAGCCGCAGTGTACAAGGCTTTGACGTATACAAGGCCGTGGAAGCATCGCGAGACCTGCTCGAAAACTTCGGCGGCCACACCTACGCCGTCGGACTTTCTATGCGCGAAGAAAATATCCCCGAATTCACACACCGCTTCGAAGAATACGTAGCCGCCAACATCCTACCATCGCAGTTGACGCCACAACTGGATATCGATGCGATACTGCCATTTACGCGCATCACCCCCGAATTTGTCTCGATGCTACGCATGTTCGCACCTTTCGGCCCGGGCAACCAAAAACCCGTATTCTGTACACGCAACGTCAAAGACTTCGGCACCAGCCGCATAGTAGGCCGCAACAACGAGCACATCAAACTCGAGATCGTGGACGACACCTCGGGCAAGGTCTTCAACGGCATCGCATTCAACATGGCGCGATACTTCGATCACATCCATCAAGGCAAGCCCTTCGACATCTGCTACACCATCGAAGAAAACAAGCACCGCAACGCCACATCTTCCATACAGCTGCAAGTCAAGCAAATACGCCTGCCGCAGGAATAACATCACCCATCGGGGCGACCCTAAGCTACGTCACGAGCCGCCACTATGTCTGTGAAGCAGACACACGTCAAACAAAACACCGGCACCATGCAGACAGCCGCCGAGATTTCAACCCGGGCACACGAAATCCTGCACCGATACTGGGGCTACGACAGCTTCCGTCCGTGCCAGCTCGACATCATCACCTCGGTGATGCAGGGGCACGACACCCTGGGGCTGATGCCCACCGGTGGCGGAAAATCTCTGACATTCCAGGTTCCGGCAATGATTTTGGAGGGCCTTACCGTAGTGGTGACGCCGCTGATTTCGCTGATGAAGGACCAAGTGGACGCCCTCAAAGATCGCGACATACGCGCCGGGGCGCTGTACTCGGGACAGACACCGCGCGAAGCACGTCTTGTCTACGACCGTGCCCGACTGGGCATACTACGGCTGTTGTACGTATCGCCCGAACGACTGGGCACCGAGTCTTTCAAGCAGCAGTTGCGTACTTTCGACATCCGCTTGATTGTGGTGGACGAAGCGCACTGCATCTCCCAGTGGGGGTATGACTTCCGCCCGTCTTATCTCAAAATCGCCGAACTGCGCGCCCTTGTCCCCGGAGTACCCGTATTGGCGCTGACAGCCTCGGCCACGCCGCAGGTGCGTCGCGACATCATGGCACGGCTCAACTTCGGCTCGGACGCGGCCGAATACACCCTAAGTTTTGCACGCCCCAATATCAGCTTCGTAGTGCGACACGTCGAGGACAAAGACGCCAAACTCTTCGATGTCCTCGACCACACCTCCGGCACCGCCATAGTGTATGTCCGCAGCCGTCGGCGTACCGTCCTGATAGCGCAAATGTTGTGCGAACGAGGCATCAGCGCCGCAGCCTACCACGCCGGTATGGACGCCGACGAGAAAGCCCGACGACAGGAAATGTGGAAATCGTCCGAGATACGCGTCATCGTGGCCACCAACGCCTTCGGAATGGGCATAGACAAGGCCGATGTGCGCACCGTCATACACTACGACCTGCCATCGTCTCTCGAGGAATACTATCAAGAAGCAGGGCGCGCCGGACGCGACGGGTTGCCATCATTTGCAGTTATCATAGCCAAAGGCACAGACAAAGGCACGCTGACACGACGCCTGAGCGAGGCCTTCCCACCGCGCGAATACATCTTGCGCGTCTACGAATTGGCCGGCAACTTCCTCGACATTCCCGTCGGCGGAGGATACGACCGCGTATACCCCTTCGACTTCGACAAGTTTTGCGCCACCTACTCTCTGCAGCCCGGCGTCACGCGCTCGGCGCTGTCGATACTGACACTTGCCGGAACTATCGAATACCACGACCCGGACTTTGCCAAGGCACGTGCCATGATGACGGTCACGCGCGATGCGCTCTACGGTATGGATATGAGCGACAACGCAGAACGCACGCTCACCGCATTTCTACGCAATTACACCGGCAGTTTCGCCGATTACGTATACTTCGACGAAGGAGTATTGGCGCACGACACGGGTTTGGACGCCGAAGCCACCTATCGAGCGCTGCTCGAACTGTCGCGCCGCGATATCCTCAACTATGTACCACGCAGCCTCATACCATACATTTACTACCCCACCTCGCGTGACCTGCCCAAGCACGTGGTCATAGGCCGCGACGTCTACGAAGCTCGTCGCGACATCATGGCCGCACGCATTGCCGCCATGCGCGCCTTTGTCTTTGACGACAGCCGCTGTCGCGTGCGGCAGATGCTCGAATACTTCGGCGAGACGCCCGGGTCCGACTGCGGCACCTGCGATGTATGCCGCGCTCGTGCCATCGCATCATCCGCCACATCACTCCGAGACCGCGCTCGTGACCGCGTACTGCGCGGATGCTCACGCCCCGAAGGCGCCACCGATGCCGAGCTATACGACGGCCAAAGTCCCCAAATGCGCCACGCCATAGCCGAAGTCGTCCGAGCGCTTACCGCCGACGGCTCGCTCCTGCCTGCCGACAGCCGCACCGCACGCCGACACCTCCGCCGTTAAGCCCCGAGCCGCCGAAACCGGTTTTAGAGCCGTAGCCGACCGCATCAAAGACACACTTTCGAGTCGAAAATACACATTATATATAGATTTTTGGGGCTGTTGGCAAAAAATGACTATCTTTGCCGACCGAAAAGCCGGGACGGGCATCCGCTCCGGCCTTTGGACATATTCACGAACAAACCCCTATTTATACCAATACGACATGTTGAAAAATCTCGTCATAGTCGAGTCTCCCGCCAAAGCAAAGACCATCGAAAAGTTCCTAGGCAACGACTATAAGGTCATGTCCAGCTACGGGCATATCCGCGACCTGAAAAAACATAGTTTCAGCATCGATGTCGACAATGGTTTTGAGCCCATCTACGAAATTCCGGATGACAAGAAGAATCTCGTAAGCGAGCTGCGCCGCGCCGCCAAGGAGGCACAAACCGTGTGGTTGGCATCTGATGAAGACCGCGAAGGAGAGGCCATAGCATGGCATCTGAGCGAAGTTCTGGGCCTCGATCCCAAGACCACACGACGCATAGTGTTCCACGAAATCACCAAAGGCGCCATTCTCGACGCCATCAAGCAGCCGCGCACCATAGATATGAACCTCGTAGATGCACAGCAAGCACGCCGCGTGCTTGACCGCATCGTCGGATTCGAGCTATCGCCCGTACTGTGGCGCAAAATCAAGCCGGGGCTGTCGGCCGGTCGCGTCCAGAGCGTAGCCGTGCGTCTTATCGTCGAGCGCGAGCAGGAAATCAAGGCCTTCAAGCCCGACCGATACTTCCGCCTCACCGGCATCTTTGCCACCGGCGACGGCGCGAGCTTCCGTGCCGAACTTGCCCGACGTCTGGGCGATGAAACCGAGGCTCGCAACCTTCTCCAAGAGTGCGCACACACCTCCTACTCGATTACCGGCGTCAACGTTCATCCGCTGAAAAAGTCGCCGGCAGCACCCTTCACGACCTCCACGCTGCAACAGGAAGCCTCGCGCAAACTCGGTATGACCGTTGCACAGACTATGATGGTTGCCCAAAAGCTCTACGAGAACGGACTTATCACCTACATGCGTACCGATTCGCTCAATCTCTCGCAAGTGGCATTGGCGGCCATAGCGCAGGAAATCACCACATCCCACGGCAAGGAATACCTCAAGCAGCGCCATTATCACACCAGCAGCAAGGGCGCTCAGGAGGCTCACGAGGCAATTCGTCCCACATATATCGACCGCCACACCATCGAAGGCACCTCGCAGGAACGCCGCCTCTACGATCTGATATGGAAACGCACGGTAGCATCGCAAATGGCTGATGCCCAAATCGAGAAAACCGTAGTAGACATCACTCCCGCCGGCAGCGCCGAACGTTTTACCGCCTCGGGCGAAGTTGTCAAATTCGACGGATTTCTCAGAGTATACATCGAAAGCCGCGATGACATCGCCGACAATACAGAAGACACGGACATACTCCCGGCAATGGCTGCAGGCGACTACGTCACCAACGAAAGCCTCACAGCCACAGAACGATATACCCAGCAGCCGCCTCGCTATACCGAGGCATCGCTGGTCAAGAAAATGGAAGAGCTCGGCATCGGACGTCCTTCGACATACGCGCCCACCATTTCCACTATTCAGGCACGCGATTACGTCACCAAGGGAGAGAGTGCCGGAGCTCAGCGAGACATCAAGACCCTGACCCCGGATGCCGACGGCAACATCACCGAAGCCACTCACACCGAGACCTACGGCGCGGACAAGGGCAAACTGATGCCCACCGACATAGGTGTGGTTGTCAACAGCTTCCTGACCATGTATTTCCCCAACATCCTTGACTACAACTTCACCGCCGGAATTGAGCAAAAATTCGACGCCATAGCTGACGGTAAGATGCAATGGAACAGCCAGATGGAGACATTCTACGACAATTTTCACCCCAAAGTCGAGGAAGTTATGGACATGCGTCTTGAACACAAGGTGGGCGAACGATTATTAGGTACCGACCCCGCATCCGGCGAACCGGTGAGCGTCAAAATCGGCCGATTCGGACCTCTGGTCCAAATAGGAAGCAACGACAGCGACAACAAACCACGCTTTGCCTCGCTGCTCAAAGGACAAAGTCTCGAAACCATAACCCTGGACGAGGCTCTCCACCTATTCGACTTTCCACGCACACTGGGCACCTTCGAGGACAAAGACGTCAGCGTAGGCATCGGACGCTTCGGCCCGTATGTGCGCCACGACAACAAGTACGTATCCATACCCAAGGACGAGGCTCCCGCAGCCGTCACGCTTGACCGCGCCATCGAGCTGATTGAAGCCAAACGCACCGAGGACGCCAACCGCATGCTGCGCACCTTCGACCAAGAGCCCGAGCTGCAAATTCTGCGCGGACGCTTCGGCCCGTACATCGCATACAAGGGTACCAACTACAAGCTGCCGCGCGGGACGACACCCGAAACGGCTGCCGAGATGACACTCGAACAAGCTATGGAAGTGGTCAATACACCTGCGGCCGCCCCTAAACGCACCACCCGTCGTGCCACCACGGCCACCGCAACAACTCGTCGTACCACCACCCGTAAAAAGACAGCGAAATGAGCCACAACAAACCTCAGGCATACAAGCCCGGCACACACACCGGACACGGATACGGGCACATGCGGCAAGACAACATCTCGGAGCTGACCAATACTTCGGACCAGCCGATACCGCTGCTCGAATTCCTGCGTTCCAACCTGCCGCAGCAATCCCGCACCGCCGTCAAAGCACTGCTCAAATACGATCAGATACAGCTGGAAGGCACTGTCACCAACCAGTTTGACACACCCGTAGCCCCGGGGCAGACGATAAGTATCAATTTCTCGCGCCCATGGCAGACACTGTCCAATCCGCGCCTGCGCATAGTCTACGAGGACGACGATATTATCGTAGTAAACAAGGGCTACGGCCTGCTCAGCGTCGGAACGGACAACAAGAAGGAAGGCACGGCTTACTCGATATTGCGCGACTATCTCAAAAGGCTCAACCCCGCCAATAAGCTCTTCATAGTCCACCGACTGGACCGGCACACCTCGGGATTGATGCTCTTTGCCAAGAACATCAAGGCAAAAGAGGCGATGCAACATAATTGGAACAATATGGTGCTGGATCGTCGCTACGCCGCCATCGTCGAAGGCTGCCCCGAACCGGCCGAAGGCGTACATCGTAGCCGACTGCTGGAAAACGCGCAGCACCTAATGTACAGCACCGACGACCCCAAGGGGCTGGAAGCAGTGACACGATACAAGGTCCTAAAAAGCCGCAACGGCTACTCACTGGTGGACGTCAGCCTTGACACCGGACGCAAAAATCAGATACGCGTACATATGCACGATATGGGCACGCCCATTGCCGGCGACCGTCGCTACGGCGCCAAGACCTCGCCCATACACCGTCTGGCGCTGCATGCCCGCACGCTGCGCTTTGTACATCCGATGACGCACAAAGATATGAATTTCAGCATTCCGCTACCGGCATCCTTCAACAGCCTCGTGTGAAGACATTCCACAGCCCGGCCGTTTGGCTACAGTCCGCCGTTTGATTAGAATCTCCCCACTCCTTTCAAAAAACCGACATACCGTGCAACGCCTCAATATATTGCTAAACCGGGACTCTATCGACGCCGTGTGCTTTGACCCGGCAGTCGAAGAGTCGCTGCAACGCATCACCATACCCATGACTACGGCAGCCTCCTACGTCAAATCCGTTGAAGACGCCATATACACGCGCCCCGAACTGACAGACGACTACGATGCCATAGACGTATACATCGACACGGAGCGCTATATCATGGTGCCGCGCTCCGTGGCCGAAGACGCCGCCGCCATGCGCGACATCGCCGACAGCCTGTACCCCTCCGAACGGCTCAACATCGTATGCACCTGCGCCGAAGTACCGCCATTCCACAGTGACGACGGCGGCGAGGCCTTCGTGGCAATGTTCTTAGAACCGGCACTCGAAGGCTTTCTGCGCCGTACCTTCGTTCAAGCACGCATTATGCATCGCATGGTGCCGCTGACGCGTTACTTCGAGGCCTGCGGACGACTGCTGGGAAATGCCGGGAAAATGCACATACACCGACGCACCAATGCCGTAGACATCATTGCCTTTGACGGCAAGGGCCTCACTATGGCCAACACCTTTGCCACTGCCGGCGGCGACGATGACGCCTTGTATTACGCACTGGCCGCCGCCAAGGACCTGAGCTTCGATGCCGACAACGACCGTATGATGTGCAGCGGCGAAGCAGCCTTGCGCGACCGCCTGATGGCGCGGCTCAAGCCCTATGTAAATTTCGTAATGCCTGTGATATTCCCCACCACGGCACTGCATCTGGGAGCCGAGTCGGCACAGGTACCCTTCGAACTGCTAAGCTTGACACTATGCGAATAATCTCCGGAAAATACGGACGGCGTCGTTTCACCGTGCCCGGCGGCATCATTGCTCGCCCCACCACGGATATGGCGCGTGAGAATCTCTTCAACATCTTGCGCGGCATCGTGGACATTGAGGGCGCCAATACGCTGGACCTCTTTGCCGGAACCGGCGCCATCACTTTTGAGATGCTGAGCCGCGGCGCCGCACACGCCACCGCCGTCGAAAAAGCCGCGCCGCAGACACGGTTCATCAACGACGTCGCCCGCCAACTCGGATGTTCGGACGATATCACCGTCGTGCGCGGCGATGCGCTGCGCTTCATCGATATGGCTTCCACGTCCTACGACATCGTATTTGCCGATCCGCCATACAACCTCCCGGGCTTCGGCGACATTCCGGCCAAGGTCCTCGCCGGCAGATTGCTGCACCCGGGGAGTCTGTTCATCATCGAACACTCGGACAAGTACGATTTCTCCAACCTACCGCACTTCTCGGACCATCGAACTTACGGAGCTGTCAATTTCTCATTTTTCAGCATACCTGCCGACGACGACACGCCGGCGGAATAAACGCACACACTTATGAAGTTTTTCTCTGAATTCAAGGAATTTGCCATCAAAGGCAACGTGGTGGACATGGCCATCGGTGTAATCATCGGCGCCGCTTTCGGCAAAATTGTCACCTCTTTGGTCAACGACATCATTATGCCCGTCATCGGAGTGCTCACCGGCGGGGTCAATTTCAGCGACTACAAATTCGTCATCAAAGATGTCGTCACCCAAGGCAAAGAAGTCATCCCCGAAGTAGCCATCACCTGGGGCGCTTTCGTGCAGACCATTGTCGATTTTCTCATCGTAGCCTTCTGCATATTCATAGCCATCAAGGTCATCAATCGCCTGCGCCGCCAAAAGGAGCAAGCCGCGGAGACGCCTGCCGCTCCGGCCGGGCCGACACAGGAACAACTGCTCACCGAGATACGCGACCTTTTGGCCAAACAGAACAAGCAATGATCTGCCGCGGAGGACAGCCACTATTCTTGGTGGGATTCATGGGATGCGGCAAGACGACTTTGGGTCGAGCCTTGGCCACGGCTCTGGACATACCCTTTGCCGACCTTGACGATGAAATTTGCCGCCGCGCCGGCGCCGACAGCGTCAACGAAATCTTTGCCCGACAGGGCGAAGCAGCATTCCGCGCCCTCGAGACCGAGACACTCCGCTCTATAGTACAGGCTTCGGTCGAAACCGAAGCGCACGCCGACTACGACACGGCAACCACGATCGCGCCGGCCGTACCATCGACCATAATTGCTTGCGGCGGCGGTACGCCCTGCCATGCAGGCAATATGGACGTGATGCTCCAAGGCGGCACCGTCGTATGGCTTGACGCCGACGAGGACTGCCTGGTACGCCGCCTGACAATATACGGCGACAGTCGCCCGCTGGTACGCAATTTGGACCCCGAGCAATTGCGCCGCTACGTGCGGCAGACACTGGCACAACGCAGCGACAGCTACAGACGTGCACACTTGCGTTTCGACAGCTCCAAGCTCGAAGACGCCGAGCAAGTCGCCGCCTCGGTCCGTCTATTCATAGACTCAATCCTCACCAACTAAAGCCCTGACAGCCATGACACAGCCCACACCGCAAGAGCAACCGCAAGCGACGGCATCGCGCCAACGCTACCTCACGCTCGGCATCCCGGCGCCCGTACGCGACCGGCGTCTGCCTTTGACTCCCGAAGCCGCCGCCATCATCAGCGAATACGGCATCGAGGTGCGCATACAGCAAGGCGCCGGCGTCTTTGTCAACTACCCGGACGAGCGCTATGCCGCCGCCGGAGCGCGTCTGACCAACCGCGCCGAAGCACTCGACTGCGACATCGTAGTGTCCGTCGAAGCACCCTCGGCCGATGACGCCGCATACCTGCGTCGAGGCGCTACGCTGCTGACCCTGGAACCGCAAGTGGATAATGCCGCAGCTCTCAAAGCCCTGCTCGGGCGACGCATCTGCGCCATATCCATGCGCCAAATTCGGGACTTGGAAGCACGACATCCGTTCAGCGACATCCTCGGCGAAATTGCAGGACGTGCAGCCGTCACTATGGCCGTGGCTCGTCTTGCCGAAGTGGACGCCGACATCAACGCCGGCAAGGGCATACTCATCGGCGGAATTGCCGGAATCGTACCCTGCGAAGTTGTCGTCATCGGTAGTGGCATCGCCGCACGCGCCGCCGCCTCTGCGGCCTTAGGCTTGGGCGCCACCGTACGCCTTTTCGATGACGACACTTACGGACTGCGCACCGCCATGGACGCCTGCGGCGGACGGTTGATATGCAGTGCGATGCAGCCGCACGTACTGCAAGGTGCAATCGCCATGGCAGACGTCATTATCCTGACACCCACCGCAATGTCGTATATGATTTCGGCGGCGTCTATGTCTGCGGCCAAGCGCGGCGTCCTTGTCTACGACCTCACTGATTTCGATATATGCCCCTTGGCGACAATGGACTCGGTGGACTTGGCTGCCACCAAAACTCGTCATAATCATTCGCATGGCATCGTATGCTTCCGCAACCTCAGCGCTGCAGTGCCGCGCACCACAGCTATGGCCCTAAGCAACGCTTTGGTATCGCTGCTTCCCGACCTCGTGGACACGCGCGGCGTCAATAGCATCGCCAGCCTCAGAAACGGAATACAACGCGCCGTATACACCTGCATGGGACACATCACCGACGCCGACCTGGCTCGCTCGACGTCCCGACAGTTCATAGACATTGCATTGCTCGGACGCCTCAGTTGACCGGCCGAACAATGCGCGCTTTTATTAGCCGTTAAAGCGCTAATAATGGTAAAATTGTCCGAAATAGCGTCATACACGCGACGCCGTTACAAAAATTAGTGGTAACTTTGCCCCTCCGACAGCCGCAATAACCGTTACATCGACCGCAAAAAGTCGTCAACGATACGTACCGCGGCATCCAAACATCGCATATACAATGAAAATTGGCAACTTAGACCTTGGCGACCGCCCTGTCGTATTAGCTCCGATGGAGGACGTGACCGATGCGTCCTTCCGCTTGATATGCAAGGAAATGGGAGCGGACATGACCTATACCGAATTTGTGTCCGCGGACGCTCTGATACGCAATATCGCAGCCACGACGCGCAAATTGCATATCAACGATGCCGAGCGCCCCACGGCCATACAGATTTACGGACGCGATGTGGACGCGATGGTCGAAGCCGCTCGAATCGCCGAAGCCGCCGGCCCGGACATACTGGACATCAATTTCGGATGTCCGGTCAAGAAAGTAGCCGGCAAGGGTGCCGGGGCGGGAATGTTGCGCGAGCCTCAAAAAATGCTCGAAATCACCCGTGCCGTCGTCGATGCAGTACACCTGCCGGTGACCGTAAAGACTCGCACCGGATGGGATCACGACAGCCGCATCATCGTAGACCTGGCCGAAGCCCTGCAAGACTGCGGCATAGCCGCCATCACCGTGCACGGACGCACGCGATCGCAAATGTACACCGGCACGGCCGATTGGGATATGATTGCACGCGTCAAGGCCAATCCGCGCCTGCACATACCCGTCATCGGCAACGGTGACATCACCTGCGGAGCCGAAGCCTTACGTGCCTTTGCAGACAGCGGCGTGGACGCCGTTATGGTAGGTCGCGCATCCATAGGCGCGCCTTGGGTGTTCCGACAAATCAAAAACGCGCTACTGAGCGGCGACCCGGAAGCCGGAGACGGTCTGACGCTGCACGACAAATTTGCCATACTGCGGCGTCAGATACGCGAAAGCATCGAACGCATCGATGACTACCGCGGCATCCTGCACATACGACGTCACTTGGCCGTAAGCCCCCTGTTCAAGGGCATACCTTCGTTCCGTCCCACACGCGTAGCTATGCTGCGTGCCGACACCCCGGACCAATTGGCCGCAATACTGGACGATGTGGAAGCAATGCTTGCAACTATGAACGGCGAGGCATCCAAAAACAACTGACACAACAATATAACCAACCAAATATATGAATATCACATTATATACTTCGATGCGCAAAGCAGCCGTCACGATAGCGGCCACCCTCGCCTTGGCCGTGGCCACACCTGCCGCCGCTGCCGATTACGAGCTCAATGTCAAGCCCTTTGACGAATTGCAGGTGGTCAACGACATTAATGTCATATACCGCTGCAGCAACGACTCGGCCGGATACGTACGCTTCAGTTGCGACCCGGACATCTCGTCTATGATTTTGTTTTCCAATAACAAAAACAAGTTGAAAATCGAACTTTCGGACGAAATCACCGATGCACAGCGGCGACGCCTACCGACTGTCACCGTGTTCTCTGCCTTCCTGAGCAAGGTCGAAAATTCCGGAGACTCAACCATATACGTCGACACTCCGTCACCGGCTGCCACTTTCAAGGCTCGTGTCGTAGGCAACGGCACACTCATTGCTCGCGGATTACGCGCCACCACCGTCGAGGGTAAAATTGCCACCGGGCACGGCCATCTGGTCCTGGCCGGTGAAGCTCAGACCGTTAAACTAAACAATACCGGAACCGGAACCATCGAAGCCGGGACCATCAAAGCCACCACCGGACGATGCTCGATTTACGGCACGGGCTCGGTGGATTGCTGGGTGACAAACGAGCTCACTGTCATGGGGTTGGGCTCAGGCAAAATATACCTCAAAGGAACTCCGACGACCAAAAACCGCACACTCGGCATCAAAATCATCCCCGTACAATAGCCCCGACACGTGATGTCGCGATATGTCGCAGCATCACGTCGATACGCACGCCAACGCCGCGCAAACCAAGCACTTAAATGACTGACGAGCAGCATATCGAAGCAGACACGCAACAGGACAACCTGAAGCGACGCACGGCACGCTCCATGAAGTGGAACGTCATCGACCGCTTCGGATCGCAGATACTCTACACCATCACCGGCGTAGTGCTGGCGCGACTACTCTCTCAGCACGATTTCGGGCTTGTGGGCGCAGTCCTTGTCTTCCAGGCATTTGCCTCGTTATTGATCGACAGCGGACTGTCCTCGGCTTTGATCCAGCGCAAGGCCCCCACCCGCCTGGATTACTCCTCGGTACTGTGGTTCAACATCATGGCCTCGGTGGCGCTGTACGCCATATTATTTGTGGCAGCGCCGGCCATCTCCGAGTGGTTTCACGGCGGTGACCAACTGACCGCATTGGCTCGCGTGATGTTCCTATCGCTGCCGCTCAATGCCGCCGCTATCGTCCAAACCAATTTATACACCAAGCAATTGAATGTCCGACCGGTGGCCATAGCCAATGCCGTCGGGCTATGCATCGGCGCCGTCATCGGAATATGGCTGGCCTTCGCCGGATACGGAGCATGGGCCATAGTATGGCAGACCATTACCGTAGCGGCGACCAAGACTCTAATGCTGTGGATTATGAGCCGATGGCGGCCGCTGTATCGGCTTTCGTGGAAAGCCCTGCTGTCGTTTGCAGGCGTAGGCGCCGGAATGATGCTAACCTCGCTGCTCAACACTATATTCCTGAATATCTACGCCTTCCTTATCGGCAATCGCGTGGGACTGGTGTCACTCGGCTACTACAGCCAGGCGGACAAATGGAGCAAAATGATGACCGCGTCCTTGAGTCAGGTACTCACCTCGACTTTTGTCCCGGTGCTGTCAGGCGTACAGGACCAAGCCGAACGTTTTGCACGTCTGGCCTCTAAAATGGACCGCGTCACCGCATACATTCTTTTTCCGGTGATGGTAGGGTTGGCCGTATGCGCCACCCCGATATTCCACATCCTTTTTGGCGCCAAATGGGATGCATCCATCATACTATTCCAATTGCTACTGGCACGCGGAATATTCACCGTCCTCACGGGGTTGTACTCAAATTACCTGTTGGCTCTCGGACGTGCACGCACCATATTTTATCTGGAAGTGCTGCGCGATGCCGTGGCTTTGGTGGCCATCGCCATCACCTTCCCGTATATGGATTTGAGCACGACAGATAACATCGTGCTCGGCGTCGAAATCCTTTTATGGGGTCAGCTTGCAGCAGCCATTGTCGCTTGGGCGGCATCACTCATCGCCGTCAGCCGCGCCACCTCCGTGCCCATACGGCGATACTTGGCCGACATCGCCCCTTACGCCGCTATGGCCGTAGTCATCGGAGCGGCTATGCTGGCCGTGGGCAACGCCCTGGCATTTTCGCCATGGCTGGCATTGCCGGCACAAATCATTCTCGGAGCCGCAGTATACCTCGGCGCCAACCGCTGTCTCGGATCCACCGTGCAAAGCGAAGCATTGGCGTACATTTTGCCTCGGCGCAAAAGCGGCAAATAGCCCCCGAGGAAGCGGTCTGCCCACGCCGCATCTTACACACTCAGCCATCACACGACAAATCAGCCGATTAGCGCTTTTCCACCAAATGTTTTCTGGTAAAATGTACGATTTCCACCAAATGTTAGGGCAAGAATAGGATTTCACCGGGCTCAAAAAGCAGACGCCACGGGTGATTTTGGCATATAGGACTTGGCCATGTCAAATAAAATGGCTTAGTTTGCACGTCTCAAAACATCAGAAATAATCGCTCCACAATATGGAACACGCAATATTATATGCCATAATCCCCATAGCGGTCGCGATGCTGGCCGGATACATCGGCGGCAGACGCGGCACCTTTGACGCCGCAGCCGCCGGAGTCCTCAATCGCTTGGTGCTCAATATTGCACTGCCCGCTGCGCTTTTCGCATCTATAGTACGCGCCGACCGCGACCTCCTATTGGACAATATCCGCCCGGCGTTGGTGGCATTGGTGGGTATAATGCTATGCTTTATGCTTGTATATGAGATTTATAAGCGTTGTTTCAGGGCTAACGGCGGCAGCGAAGGTGCGGTTATGGCACTGTTGTGCGGTTCTCCGGCAATAGGTTTTATGGGCTTTGCCGTACTACAGCCGTTATTCGGCACTACACCCCAAGTGGGGCTGATAGTGGCCATCGTCGGCATAGTGGTCAATGCCGTGGGTATACCCGTGGGGCTGTCGCTGCTGAATGCAGCCACCGACTCCGGCGCGGGAACTATGCGTGCGGTATTGCACGCACTCTCTCAGCCCGTAGCATGGGCTCCATTGGCCGCCACGGCGTCGGTTGCCTGCGGTATACACATACCGGAGGAGGCTCTACCGTCGCTGGACTTCTTGGCCGCAGCCAATTCGACGGCCGCAGTTTTCGCCGTAGGCATCATTTTGTCCAAGACAAAGATATGTTTCAACATCCAAACCTGCCTCGGCGCCATTCTCAAAGTGATATTAATGCCGGCAATACTACTGACAATAGGCATGGCATGCGGGTTGGAAGCAACGACACTCAAGATGTTGGTGATTGCCGGAGCGCTTCCACCGGCTTTTACGGGCACGATGATAGCCGAGCGCTACGGCGTATATGTCGCATACGGAGCATCGTCATTGGCCCTTAGCGTCCTCGCCTTTATCCCGGCTTGTCCCCTATGGCTGTGGGCCGTCGATGCCATACTCGGCTAAGGCTGAAAAACAGATATATATAACATCCTCACCCGATACGGATGCGGCTATGTCCGCGAAGTTTTGTAACTTTGCGGACTATTTATCGGGAACGGACTTCGGTACGTGCGCGCGACCATATCGGCACAACCGCCCAAAGCCGTTCCCAAAAGACATTTACACTCATCACAACATCATGTCAACCAATACAGTAGACAACAAACGCAAAGTCACCACCGCTCGCCTCACCGAAATGAAGGCCCGCGGCGAAAAAATAAGTATGCTCACCGCGTACGATTACTCCATGGCCCTGCTGGTGGACGGCGCCGGCATCGACGTCATCCTCGTGGGCGATTCGGCCTCCAATGTCATGGCCGGCAATATGACCACACTTCCTATCACGCTGGATCAGATGATCTATCACGCCAAGAGCGTCATCAAAGGCACCAAACGTGCCCTCGTGGTGTGCGATATGCCCTTCGGCAGCTATCAAGGCAACAGCAAAGAAGCGCTGGCCAACGCAATACGCATCATGAAGGAAAGCCACGCCGAAGCAGTGAAAATCGAAGGCGGCGCCGAAGTGCGCGAAAGCATCGAGCGAATACTCAGTGCCGGCATTCCCGTAATGGGTCACTTAGGCCTTACGCCGCAGTCTATCAATAAGTTCGGCACATACGCCGTGCGTGCCAAGGAGAAATCCGAAGCCGAGAAGCTGATTGCCGATGCACTTATGCTGCAAGAAATAGGCTGCTTTGCCATAGTCCTCGAAAAAATTCCCGCCGCTTTGGCCACCGAAGTGGCTTCCAAACTTACCATACCCGTCATCGGCATAGGCGCCGGCGGAGGCGTGGACGGCCAGGTATTGGTAATCCACGATATGCTGGGCATCAACCAGGACTTTTCGCCCAAATTTCTGCGCCGTTATGCCGACCTGGCTACCATCATCAACAACGCCATAGGACATTATATCGAAGACGTCAAGTCCGGCGATTTTCCCAACGAAAACGAACAATACTGATGGTTGCCGCCCGGTATGACAGCATCTCGCACCCGGCAGTGACCGTATACGCGGCATCGTCCGAGCATATTCCGCAAGCCTATTTCGAGGCCGCGCAACGTCTCGGCTCCATCTTGGCACAACGCGGCGCTGCCGTCATCGACGGCGGAGGCCGCCGCGGCCTTATGGGCGCCATCAACGACGCGACTCTGGCTGCCGGAGGCCGTGCCATAGGCGTCATCCCTCGATTTATGGAGGAACGCGGATGGCAACACCCCGGCTTGAGCCGCACCATAGTCACCGAGGATATGCACACGCGCAAGGCCACTATGGCCGAGCTGAGCGACGCTGCCATAGCGCTGCCCGGCGGAGTGGGCACCTTCGAGGAACTCCTCGAAATCATCACTTGGCGCAAACTGAGCCTATACAGCGGCCCCGTCGTAATATTCAACGTCGACGGATACTACGACGACCTGCTGGCGATGCTGGCATGTGCCGAGCGTCAAGGTTTTCTCAATACCTACAGCGACAATAAGTTGTACCGCGTAGCCACTACCGCCGAAGAAGCGGCGGACATTGCCCTGGGCGTAGTGCCATTCTAAGACAGCACACAAATATTTATCATAAAGCAACAACAGCCACATGCCGGCCACGACAGACTCCATACAGCTTTTCGGACACAGCGACAACCCCCGCATCCCTGTGTCCGCTGCGGTCTCAACGCCCAAGCATGCAAAGGCTGACGCGCCCGCCACGTCCCACGTACTCACAGGTCCCGATCCGGCCGACAGCGTGCTTATGCACGACATACACGCACCCTTCACCGCCGACAGCCTGGCCATCTGCCATGTCCCGCAACCGGCTAAAGAACAAGTGCGTACGCATACCGCCGTACCGCCGCAACCCCCGGCATGGACCAAAGGGCTGGAGCCGCGACCGCTGCCTCCGGGAGCCAATTCCGATATGCCGGCATTACTCGGCATAGGCGTCATCATCGCCATCGTCAGCCTGCGCCGAGGCTCACGTCTGCTCTCAACCATAGGGCACGACCTGCGTCCCGGAGTACGCACTACCCGTCGTTACGACGAGCGTGATGCCGCCGACAGATGGAGCCTCGCCGGAATATACACCTTGCTCATAATTTGCTGTACTATACTGCTCACCAAGGCTCTCGAGCCCGCCATACCTTCCGTAGCCGACCTCGGCACCGTGCCTACGCTACTGCTGACACTGGCCGTCGGCGCATACTTCCTCGTTATGCTCGCCGGATACAATATCGTGGGTTACACCTTCGGCGATACGCACAAGCGAGCGGCGTGGTTGCGTGCATACAATGCCACACAAGTTCCGTTGGCCTTGGCGCTGACCATGCCGGTGACCCTCGCCGTCTTCGACCCGCCGGCCTCCGGAGTGGCACTCATCATCGCCGCCGCAATGTACGGAGTGGCACGTATCGCTTTTTTTATCAAAGGTTTTAGCATTTTTTACACTAATATTTCCTCGCCGTTTTACTTTATTTTGTACCTTTGCACTCTCGAAATCACTCCCGTGATTTTTTTATATTCTTGTGCTCTGAAAATCGTCAGCGTAGGTGCATAAATAACAACAAAACAATTATTTAGGCAAGTGAAAATCAAAAAGATACTCATCTCGCAGCCGAAGCCGGCATCCGAGAAGTCGCCATACTACGATCTCGCCGAAAAATTCGGCGTCGAAATGGTTTTTCATCCCTTTATCAAAGTTGAAGGACTATCCGCTCGCGAATTTCGCCAGCAGAAGGTCAGCATTCCCGACTTTACAGCCATAATTTTCACTGCGAAGACCGCCGTGGACCATTTCTTCCGCCTATGTGAAGAGATGCGTCTCGTTATGCCCGACACAATGAAGTACTTCTGCACAACCGAGACCATCGCATTGTATCTGCAGAAATACATCGTGTTCCGCAAACGCAAAATTTTCTCCGCCAAGACCGGCAAACTCGCCGATTTGATGCCGTTTATCACCAAGCACAAGAACGAACGCTACATCCTCGCCGTCTCCGATGTAAGCAACGGTGACGACTCCAAGATGCTGGACAATGCCAAGATAAATTACGCACGCGCCGTGATGTACCGCACCGTGCCCAACGAGTTCCCCGACGACACCAAATTCGACTACGATATGCTGGTGTTCTTCAGCCCTCAAGGCATCAACTCGCTGCTCAAGAATTTCCCGGACTTCAAGCAGGGTGATGTAGTCATCGCCGCTTTCGGCACCGCCACCGCCGCCGCCGTCAAAGATGCCGGGCTGCGTCTGGACATCGAAGCACCCACCAAGGAATCGCCGTCCATGGCCTCGGCCATCAATCGATACCTTGACTCGATAAGCGAAGAAGAGGCCGCCGAATAAAAGCCCCACGCACAACCTAACTTGTCGTGCCGCGACTTACCCGGCACGACAACTCCATTCTTATACACACCTACGACCAAGCGACCATGCCCGCACTGACATTGCAACGACGCCAAAGATTGCGTGGCACCACCACGCTCGATGCACTGTTTACCGCCAAAGACGGTTCGGACGGCATCGGCAAAGCCCTGGCATACCCGTTGCGTGCCGTATGGCGCCGAAGCGATGACACCAAGGCCGACATCGCCTTCATGGTCAATATACCCAAACGCCGCCTGCGCCACGGCGTCGACCGTGTACAGATGCGTCGGCGCATCCGCGAAGCCATGCGTCTGTCCATGCCGCGTCCCGACAACCGCGCCGACGAGCGCCACATCCAATTGGCCATAATCTACGTAGCCGACAGAGTTCTGCCATACACGCGGGTACTGGGCGCGGTAAAACGCATACTTGCCGCCCTGCCGCCACTGCCGGTATCGCCCGAAGCCGCCGCCGAGGACGGCGACAAGTGAAATCACCGATACGCATCTTAGCGGTCGGGATGCGTGCCGTCACGCGTGGCGTCCGAGCCATATTTGTCGCACTGCTATGCGCCCCCATATACTTTTACCGCGTCTGCATCTCGCCGCTCACGCCGCCGTCATGCCGTTTTACGCCCACTTGCAGCCGTTACGCGCTCGAAGCCATCAAAAAACACGGTCCCATACGCGGACTTTGGCTGGCCATACGCCGCATACTGCGCTGCCATCCTTGGGGCGGAAGCGGATACGACCCCGTGCCATAACAGGCACGCCCGAACATCTTCCCTACCATACGACACAATCCAACGATGAAAACAATACTGACTCCGCCGCCGCTACCTACACCGATACCGGCCGACATCCACACCCATCGTCATGACATCAATGACGGCTCGGCAGTAGTGAACATCGCATTGGAAGCCGTACCTCCTATACCGCCGACACTTTTTAGTGCCGGAATACACCCGTGGGAGGCAGACAAGGCCACCGACATCACATGGACATGGCTCGAAGATGTACTCTCCAACCCCAATGCATACGCCATAGGCGAAGCCGGCCTCGACCTGCGACACGGCCCGAATATAGACGTGCAACTACCGGTATTCAGGCGCCAAGCATTCATGGCCGACGATTTGGCCAAGCCGTTGATAGTACACATTGTAGGCGCATACGACAACCTTTACGATGTCCAAAGGGAAGTAATGCGGCGCAACGGCGGACGTACGCCGCTATGGATAATCCACGGATTCAGAGGACGGCCCGAATTGGCGCGTCAACTACTTGACCACGGTATGTACATTTCCATGGGCATACGACACAATCCGACCGCCATCGCCGTCATTCCACGCGACCGACTGCTTGCCGAAACAGACGATGACCCCACAGCCAACATCGCCGACATCCGCAACGCCCTCGGTCTTTAACCGACATTCAACCTAATACATTTCGAAGAACCCGCCCTCCCCGATGCCGGTATCACACACTATATTGCACAAGGCAGAGGCCGTGGGGTATTCCAACAGCCTCTGCCCTCTATATCAATATACTCAGAATTGTCAGTGCAATACCTTGGTGCATCGGCGAGTGCCGTCGCTGTAGACGTCCGTGCGGATGGTGATGCCGCGCTCGGCCGGTGCTTCGAGACGTCTGCCGTACAGGTCGTGGTATTCGGTGGCAACGACTTGAGCATCGTCCGTCGTCACGTCACTCACGCCGTCCTTGATGGGCAAGATATTCTTGAACTTTTTCCATTCCGAAGCGGCCTTGTATGCCTCGATAGCTTCTTCGGGCACGTACAACGTGGCGCGGTCGTACATGTAATCTTCGAAGGCACTGCCGCTTGTCTCCGGCGGAACATCGTACTCGCATGTAATCTTTTTCACAGAAGTCGTATTCCAGCAGAATCCCGGACCTAAATACGGCGTGGCGCCATCAATCTTTGATTTCGTAATCTTGATACTTTCCAACTTGGGCGTTTCTATTGCGCGACTACCGAATTGCACCGAGCCGGGGATTGTCAACTCGGTATTGTTGCACCTAATCAGCTTTTTCTCAGCTAGATGCGTTCCGACATATTGTACTCCATCCTCTATGATAAGTTTTTCGGCTTCGATGCCGGCAGCGGCCGAAACAACCTTAATCGTTCCGGGGAGGGTCATCGTAGCGCCGGGTACAACGTATTTCATCGCGCCGATGTATTCCACGGTCTTAGGAATATTGATGGCCTTGATGGTGTTGTGCGAGCCGCCGAAATTTCGGTTGAAACCGATTACTTTCAGACCTTCGGGCAAGGATATCTCCAAGTCCGAGCTTTCGTTCTCGGAATACTCGGAAAGCCACATAAATCCGAATACGGGATACTCGGTGCCGTTGATGGTAACTTTTTCGGGCACGGTAATCTTGCCGGAATACTTCACGCTTTCATCGTTGTTCGGGATTACAATAGCCCCGGTGTACTTGTATATGGACGCATGGTAGCTATCTCGAACGGTCTCATTAACCGCATACCTGAGATTGCCCACCGTGTATGTCGGCAGTCCGTAGAAGGAGGTGTCCTGTATGCCGTCTTCGATAGCGCGAATTCTTTCGAATTGACCCCACACCGGGTCGGCCTTATATGCCTCTATTGCCACCCTCGGCACATAAAGTGTCGCGCGGTCGCACATCGTAGGATGGTAGTCATAGCCGTGAGGGTCATCGGGATTGTCATTGGGATACAATGGGTCATCAGGCCATTTTTCGAGGCGGAATGCGTCTTTGTGCGCTTTGGGCGGGTTCTCGTATTCGCAGGTAATGGCCATAATCTCATACGAACTGTCACAGAAACCGTCGCCAAATTCGGGTGACGCATCCTTGTTGGCGGATTTCTTGATGATGAGATGCTTCAAATTGTCGGCGAACAAAGACGAAGCCCCGAGCTTTATCGTGCCGGGTATGGCCAAGACTGCATTGTTACATCCGAGCGAGTATGCGGAACATTGTCCCACGCCATCTTCGAGAACTAAATCATCCGCGTAAACAAATGCCTGGTATCCAATCTTCTTCACAGATCCTGGGATTACGAGCGTTCCGGGCTTTCGATAGGCCAACCCATCTATATATTCCACACCATTTGGGATATTGAATGATTTTATATTCATAATCGGTGGAGTCGGATTATCCTCCAGTCCAATGACTTTGATACTATTTGGCAACTCAATAACAAGGTCGCCACTGATATTCTCCGTGTGCTCAGTCAGTTTGTCGAAGCCATATACAAGATATTCTGTGCCATCAATAACCACCTTTTCCGGAATTTTCACCGTTCCCGAATATGTAGCCATTTCACTGGTATTAGACACGACAACAGCACCGGTCCAACGATATTGATGCCACGAATTAGACCGCGCCTCTGCATTGAGCATATATGAGATTCCATCTATTGTGTAGATAGGGTCATTGAACCTATTGAAAAAACCATACGCCGAAAATCCGCATAAGAATGATATTATGTAGGCCAATAAAACGGCCGGACACTTTTTACTATTGTTCTTCATCGCACTATTGTTTTATAAGTTTGTATGTGGAGACCACTTCGCCGCTGATTAGCATCGAAATAACACACAATCCGTTCGGCACATTGT
>OIYG01000172.1_pt1 | contig 70550 bp, 76 predicted proteins | sample 1587861 | NCBI WGS metagenome assembly OIYG01 (sample SAMN03283272) | human gut metagenome | biome: human-associated habitat; material: feces | host: Homo sapiens | place: Peru | collected 2012
CATAGTCAGTTATACCCAAACATATAAAAAGCAACTATTCATAATTAATGAACATCACATGTGGAGTGTGTTGTGGTACTACAACAAAAAATTGACAAATAGATGAATTTATGTTAACATATTAACAGATATCCTAATACTTGGTATGCTTTTTTTATATAAGCATACAATAGGAAAGGCTCTGATTAATCCCCAATGTGATACGGGCATTGATTTCTCCTCTAAAGGCGTGATTAATCATAAGGAATACATAATAAAAAAATTGCATAGGTATTAAGCTGATATAATTAAATATTCCTGTCCTTGAATTGAGCCTTGAGCGGAAAGTGTTATGCTTTCCGCTCGTTTTTTTTATTACTATTGTTAAAAAAAGTATTATATGGTAGAATTAAATCGAAATATTTTAGGAGAAAAGATATAATGAATATAGGAATAGATATAGATAATGTAATATCAAATTTTAATGAAATGTTAATAAAAGAATTTTTAATTCACGATAAGGAATTACGTGGAACAGGAATAATAAATCCGAAGTTATTTGTTACAAGAGGTATGTTTGATTGGAATGCAAAAGAAACATATGAATTTTATGATGCAAATATAGAAAGAATCGCAAAAAACTTAGGAATTATCGAAAATGCGCCTGAATATATAAACAAATTAAAAGCTGAAGGACATAAAATTTATATTATAACAGGAAGAGATAATGGAGAATATTCAAATCCTTATAAAATGACAAGAGATTGGTTAAAAAAGTACAACATAAATTATGATGAATTACTATTAACTAATGCATATAATTCTTCAGAGAAAGCAATAGTTTGTTTAGGAAAAGACATAGATATAATGATTGATGACTCTACACATGTCTGTAATTCTGTGAACCAATATGGTATAGAAGCTTTATTAATGGATACAGATTTTAATAAACAATACATAGGAACAAGAGTATACAATTGGAAAGAAATATATGAGTTTATTTCTAACTATAAAAAAGAAAAAGTAAATGTGATTTTAGATACAGATACATATAATGAATGTGATGACCAATTTGCATTAGCGTATATGTTAAAAAATCAAGATATCTTCAATATAGAAGCAATAACAGTTGCTCCATTTTCGCATGAATCTAAAAAAGTAACTATAAAAGAGGGGCAAGATTTTAGTTATAAAGAAATAATAAAAATATGTAACTGGTTGAATTTTGATAGTACTAACAAAGTATTTAGAGGTTCAATGGATTATATGCAAAACGGATACAATGAAAATAATGATGCTGTGAATAAAATTATAGAAGTAGCATTAAAAAATGATAAAACATATATATTAGGAATTGGAGCCATTACTAATATTGGACTAGCTATAAAAAAAGAGCCTAAAATAATTGATAAGATAGAAGTTGTATGGTTAGGCGGAAATGAAATAAATTATAAAAACAATTTAGAATATAATTTTAAACAAGATGTAGAGGCAGTTAAAAATGTATTTGACTCAAAAGTTAAATTGACAATATTACCGTGTAAAGAGGTTGTATCAAGATTAAAAATAAATATAAATATTCTAAAACAAAAACTAGGAAATAAATCAGAGTTATGTAACTACTTAATAGAAAGATTTTACAATGATGGATACCATGGAATACAAGAAGAAAGAGTTATATGGGATATAGCTGTTATAGCATATATGATAAATAAAAAGTGGTTTGAAACTCAGGAACTTAGTTGCCCAAAAATAAAAGAAAATACATCATATGAAATGACAAAAAATAATCATAAAATTACATTTATCACAAAATTAAATAAAGACAAAATATATGAAGATTTATTTGAAAAATTAGGAGAAGAATAATGAAGTTATACGTAATTAGACATGGTCAAACTAATTGTAATAAGGAAAAAAGATATAATTGCAGATTGGACGAAGATATTAATGAAACAGGAGTTAAACAAGCAGAAGAAGCAAGTGAAATTGTAAAGAAACTTGACATAGATTTAATTATTTGTTCACCAATGATAAGAACAAGACATACTTGTAATATTGTAAATGTTAATCATGTACCAGTTATTTATGATGAAAGATTAATGGAACGAGATGGAGGAGTTTTAACCAATACTAAAATTGATGAGTATTATATTACAGATTATTATAATTACTTTACCAATAATATACCAGAAGGGCTAGAAACATTACCACAATTGTTTGATAGAGTACATGGATTTTTAAATGAAATAAAAGACAAATATAATGGCAAAACCATTCTTTTAGTAACTCATGGAGCAGTAGCAAGAACAATTAAATATTATTTTGAACCACTTCCCAAAGATGGAATGTTACTAAATAACAGTGGTCAAAAAAATTGTGAAGTTAAAGAATATGCTTTATAAAGGTGATATATATGATTATAGATATAAATGATTTGAAAATGATTAGAGAACTGAAATAATTAATAAGATAAGAAATAAAAAACAAGATAAAATTGATTAATATAAGGAGTACAAATAATTAATGAATGGAATATTGATTGCAGGATTTGGAGCAATAGGAAAAACTACATTATCAGAAAAGTATAGTAATATAATTGACTTAGAATCTAGCTCTTTCAAATATATTATTGATGATGAATTAAAGAAAATATCGGTAGAAGAAAGAAAAGGCTTAAAAACAAGAAAATTAAATTTAGAATTTCCTAATAATTATTATGTAGAAATAGTAAATAATTTAGAAAAAGGTAACATAGTATTGATATCTATGCATAATGAAATAATAGATTTATTAGAGAAAAATAAGATTAATTATTATGTGGTTTATCCGAAAGAAGATATGTTAAATGAGATAATTGATAGATGCAAAGCAAGAGGCAATAAAGAAGAATTTTTATCAGGAATAAAAGAGGCATATTATAGATTGTATCCACATAAATGTAAAAATGTCATCTGGATGAAAAAAGGTGAATATTTAGAAGATGTACTAAAAAAAGAAAATATTATTTAGAGTATTAGGAGAATAAAAATGAAGTTAACGAGAAATGAAGCATTAAAAATGTTAGAAGAAACTAGAAAAGATTTTGAAAACCAAGGCTGGATAGATCATTCAATATTAGTTGGAAATAATGCTGGAAAAATAGCAGAGGCACTAAACGAAAAAGGAATGAAATTAGATGTAGATAAAGCAGTTACATTAGGTTATATTCATGATATAGGAAAGAAAATAGGAGATTTTAATGGACATGTTATTAATGGCTATAATTATTTAAAAGAATTAGGTTATGATGATGAATATTGTAATGTATGTCTAACACATTCATATTTAAATAATGATGTAATGTGCACAGCTTCTGGAATTCCTAGAGATATTCCATTTAGAACAGAATTCATAAAGAAACATAAATATACTGTATATGAAAAAATTATAAATATATGTGATTTAATGTGTACTACTAAAGTACTTACAATAGATAAAAGGCTAATAGATATAATGATAAGGAGAGGTGCTTACTCAAATACACAATATCATATAAAGGAAACATATAAATTAAAAGAATATTTTGATAATTTGTTGGGATATAATCTTTATGATTTATTTCCAGAGATAAAAGAAAATTTGTAAGAGGTAAAATATAAAGATAATTATATAGGAGAAAGTACAAAGTTAGAAATTGAATATGCAAAAGAATTAAATAAGGAAATATATTATTATGAAGAATATAAAACAGAAGTGAGTAATGATATAATTAAGAATAAATATAAAAACCAGGAGTTGGATAATGAAAATTAAATATCATAAGCAAATTGTAGATATGCTGGATGATGAGTGGGATTTAGGAAAGAAGAGGTCTAATGCAATAGGAAAAATATGTGCATGGATTTATTGGTTTGAAATATTAACTGATGTAGAGAAAATAATCATAGAAAAACAAGACAATAAAGTGGTAGGGGTATGTGGCTATTCTAAATGGAATTCTAAGAAACGTTATTTTAGAAAAAAGTTTTATAAAATATTAAAAAATATCTTAATTTATAGTCCTTTTGTGAAAAACAGACAAGCCATAAAAGAATATAATAAGGCATATGAATATTTACCAAAAAATCTTGAACATTATTTTGATGGAGAAGTGGCTATTCTAATTGTTGATAAAAAGTATAGAGGTAACAAAATTGGAGAAAAACTACTTACTAATATATTTGATTTAGCATATAAAGATAACATGAAAAATATTCAAATATCAACAGATGAATCTTGCAATTATAAATTTTATGAAAAAATGAATTGTAAAAAAGTATATGAAACGGATGTTGTAAATGGTGAACCTAATGAGGATACAGACAAATTTATAGAAAAAGGTTTTATATATGAGAGAAAATTAACACAATAAACGGAGGTAAATATGGCAATAATAGAAGTTAATAACTTAGTAAAAAAATATAGAATTATTGAAAAAGAAGAAGGAATAAAAGGTTATTTTAAGCATTTGATAAAACCCAAATATAAAGAATTCAATGCTGTTAATGGAATTAATTTTAATATTGAAGAGGGAGAATTAGTAGGTTATATTGGAGAAAATGGTGCAGGAAAATCAACTACTATAAAAATGCTTACAGGATTATTAACTCCTACTTCTGGTAATGTTGTTGTTAATGGGATAATACCTAATAAGAAAAGAATTGAAAATAATAAAAATATAGGAGCAGTTTTCGGACAAAAAACTCAGTTATGGTGGGATTTGCCTGTTATTGAATCATTTAGATTAATTAAAAAAATGTATAAGATTCCAGAAAATGAATATAGAAATAATTTAAAGAAATTTGCAGAGATTTTGGATTTAAATGATTTATTAGAAAAACAAGTTAAAAACTTAAGCTTAGGGCAAAAGATGAGATGCGAAATAGCAGCTACTTTTTTACATAATCCTAAAATAGTATATCTAGATGAACCAACTATAGGACTAGATGTTTTGGTTAAAGAAAAAATAAGAAAGTTTATTAAAGAAATAAATAAGGAAAAGAAAACAACTGTAATACTTACAACTCATGATTTAAACGATATAGAAGATGTTTGTGATAGAATAATTTTACTAGACAAAGGCCAAATAATTTATGATGGTACTAAACAAAAGTTTAAAGATACTTATGGAAAATATGTTATTGCAGAACTTATAGTTAATAATAAAACAAAGGAATTGAGTAAGGATATTGATTTGGAAAATGTTGAAATACTTGAAGAGAATGAAAGAAAATTAAAAATGAAATTCAGTCATGAAGAAATAACAATAGTAAAAATTATGGATGAAATTTCTAAATATTGTGATATTGAAGATATCCATATGAAAGAATCAGAACTTGAAGATATATTGAAAGAAATATACAAAGGAGTACATACGAATGGTAAAAACAATGTTAGCGTTAGCTAAAATGCAGTTTAAAGATTATAATATATATAAATCCAATTTTTATTTATTTACTTTAAATAGAATTGTTGAAGTTGTCGTATATATTTTTGTTTGGCAAGCGATATATAATCAAACAGGTAATGCAGGTGGTTTCGAATTATCACAAATGGTAACATACTATATATTAGCAATATCATTTAGTTCACTTGCTACTTGGGGAATAAATGAAATGATGGCACATTCTATAAGAAATGGACAGATTAATAAAGAATTATTAAATCCCATATCCTACTTTAAATATTATTTTGGGATTAATTTAGGAGAACTTGCATTTGCCACAGTAATAGGAACTGCAACATTTATAATATGTTCAATATTTTGGCAATTGAATTTACCTGCTAATTTTTTTGACTTTATATTATGTGTAATAGTAATTTTACTTGGTATACCGATTACTTTTTTTATTCAAATGATAGTAGGGACAGCAGGTTTTTATACTAACTCAATATGGGGAATGCAAATATTAAGAAGAGCAATAATTCAAATATTTTCAGGAATTATTGCACCAATTAGTTTATTTCCACATTGGTTTCAAAAATTATCAGTAATTTTACCTTTTAAAGAGCTAGTTTATACACCAATAAATATATGGTTAGGACAAGCATCTTGTAACGAGGTGATATTTGTGATTATTAAACAGATAATATGGGGATTTATTCTTTATATTGTGGCAAAATCATTTTTTAATCATGCGGTGAAAAATATAACGATAAATGGAGGGTAAAATGAAAAAAATATTAGATAATATTAGTCTGTATTTTTCCTTTTTAAAAGCATCTTTAAAAGAAATACTTATTTATAGAATAGATTGTATTGTAGGGATTTTCTCTCAATTTATTGTACAACTTGTGAGCTTAGTATTTATTCTAGTTGTGTTTCAACATACGGAAAACATTGCAGGTTGGAACTTTTACAAAATACTTTTATTGTATGGAGTTACAAGTATTTCAATAGGGATTGCTAATTATTGTTTTGATGCTCTTTATGATATAGGACCCAAATACATAAAAAATGGAGAATTTGATAAAATCCTTTTAAGACCTGTCCATCCACTAATATCAATAATAGGCGCTTCATGTGAATTTGAAGCTATAGCCGATTTATTTATCGGGTTAGGAATAACAATATGGATGCTAATTAAACTTGCCATTCCTATCACAGTATTATTGATTATTAAAATATTATTTTTTAGTATAATAGGTGCATTAATTGTTGGAGCAATCAATACAATATTTAGTATTTCATCATTTTGGACATATAGATCAAATGAAGTAATATGGTCATTCTATAGAATGTATACTTTTACAGAATATCCAATAACAATATACAATAAACTTATAAGAATATTAATTACAACAATCTTACCATTTGCCTTTATTGGCTACTATCCAACTATGGCATACTTAGGAATTAATACATATATGATATATTTATCACCGATTATAGCTGTTGTATTATGGATAATTGCAGTTAAATTATGGAATTTAGCTTTAAATAAATATAGAAGTACAGGAACATAAAAGATTCAAAAGAAGATCATGCTTTAATGTCCTCTGTTGGACAGATGACATTATGTTTTGCAGAAGTAATTGTATTTGCAATATTAGTAATATTAGCATTATTTATAAAAGAAAAAGTACTATTAGTTATTTTTGTATTTTCTATTATTTCTACAATACTTATAGATGTTCTTATACATAAAGAAAATGTAAAAGAGTTCTAGATTGAACCCAATGATAATTAGCCATAGGTATAACCAGTGGCTAATTATTTATTTTTATATAATATGAAATTATGTTTTATATGTTTAAATGATAGATACGACTACTTGATGTAATTGTGCTTGAAGAAAGAGAAAAAATGTGATATAATTAACAAACTAAAACCGAATGGTTATAGTATTAATCTTTTTTATATAGTGAGGTCAGCACTATTTTATATATAAATTATGTATAGGATAGTGGGGCATGCTATCCTGTATAAATTACCTTTTAATAAAGGAGAGATTAAAAAATGTCAACAGCAATTAGAATACTAGTTTTAGTTGGCTCAATAACTGTATATGTGCTTTCGTATGTCTTTGTCAGTAAGCTTAAATTAGTAGGTAACTACAATGTAGTAAAGAAAATTATAAAAGTTCTCTTTGTTTGTCTTGGAAGCTTGGCAATTTTTGCTCTTTTATTTATTAATCCAGATGAAGAGATATTTTTGTCGAGTAATAGAATAAAGAGGTTTTCTACACTTTTTATGATAATGGGACTGTCATTACTATTGACTTGCTTTATAGCTTATTTGGACGCAGGGAATGTTACAGTAAAGAGTGTCTTTGCTTTGGTAATGATAATAATAGCGATTGTTACTTGGATTACACTAGCTATTAAAATGGATATACCTGAAAGAATTGAAAAGGTAAACCAAATTGAATCATATGAAAGAATAGAACCATATACTACACAAGAATTAAAAACTATAATACTTGAATGTGATGAAGATGGTAAAATAGATTCATGCAAGTATGAATATGTAAATGGTAATTCTATGATTTCAGATGAAATTTCTGGAAAAGATATAAAAGATGTTGCATATATTAAGAATGAAAATTCTTATATAGAATTAACAAAAATATCAACAGATTATATCAATAAAGAAATGAAGCCAAAGGCAAAAGGATATTCTTATACAGAAACAGAAGAAAGATACACATTATATTTAAACGAAAGTCAAACTACAGTTAAGTATTAACAATGAAAAACTCCAATTAATATTGGAGTTTTTTGTTGTTAAAAGAAAAGCTATATGATAGAATAAAACAAAAAATAGAGAGGAAGTTAATATGAAAATTGGTATAGATTTAGATGGTGTAGTTATAGATAGTGAAACAACATTTAGAACCTATGAAGAAATATTTGATATAGATATTTTGAAAGGAAATAATCTAATAAATAAAAAAGAACCTAAATTTCAAGCACGATATAATTGGTCAAGTAATCAAGAAAAAGAATTTATTGAAAAATATTTTTTGAAAGTTTCAAGAGAAAGTGGGTTAATGTCAGGCTTTATAGCAATATATGAGTTGTTAAAAAAACAGGGACATGAATTTGTGGTTATAACTGCAAGAGGCGGTTATGTAAAAGAAATGAAAGATGATGCAATTAGATTGCTAGAAGAAAATAATATTAAGTTTGATAAATATTATTGGAATGTTGAAGATAAATTAGAAATTTGTAAAAAAGAAAAAGTAGATATTATGATTGATGATGACTGGAATATTATAAAAAAAATAGCAGAAAATAAAATACGAACATTATATTTTAGAGATACTAATTTAATGATATTGGAAGAAAATAAGTATATAAAAGAAGTTAACAATTGGGGAGAAATATATAGATATATAAAAGAAAGCATGGAAAAATAATTGGAGGGTGAAAATGGGTTTAAGAGAACAAATAGAAAAATATAGTCCATACAATGAACAAGAAATTAATGATAAGGAAATGATGTTAAAATATATAGATACCTTTGAAGACGTACTAACAAGAGATAATAAAATGTGCCATTTTACAGCTTCGAATTGGATTGTGAATAAAGAAAGAACAAAAGTACTTATGATATATCATAATATTTATAAATCATGGGCATGGACAGGTGGACATGCAGATGGAGATGAAGATTTATTACATGTAGCATTAAAAGAAGCAAATGAAGAAACAGGACTAAATAACTTAAAGCTATTAAGTGATGGGATTTTTGGAATACAAATACTTACTGTAGATAGCCATATTAAAAGAGGAAAATTTGTACCATCACACTTACATTTAGATTGTTGCTTTCTATTTGAAGCTGATGAAAATGAAGTTATAAGAATTAAAGAAGATGAAAATAGTGGCGTTGAATGGATTGACATCGATAAAGCAGAAGAAATTACAAATGAAGAAAAAATGAAACAAATATATAAAAAACTAAACAATAAAATAAAAGATTATAATCTATAAGATGACACATAAAGACATTGACACAAAATATAAAAAACAACAGATTGCAAAATTATGTAAATTATGATATAATAAAAAAGCAAACAAAACCACGAGTGGTGATGTTTTTAACTTTTTCACAAATAAACGAATGGGGAGTTGAACATTATGGAAAATGAAAAAGTTGTAGATTTAACTAATGAGGGACCTAATCCTATTATTGGGGGAACTGAGGTTTATCAAAAGAAGGATAAAGTTCCAAGGACGAACTACTGGTATTGTAAAATTCGGGAAGCTGAATTTATGTACCTAGACTTTTCTGATTTGACAAAAGAGGATTTATTCTTCGATTCAAATGGAAAAGAAAGAGAATTCAAGACTTTAAGGCAGAAGAAATTGAAAAACTCTATATCTTCTGCACTTAGAAGAAAACCCAAAAGCGGCTTTGTATGGATTCAAGTTTGTGAACCATATATCGATAACGATGGAACAGTTATATTTGATCCTGAGAAAAAGATTACAAAACCACTTGAGGTATGCAAATGGGATGATATTGCTAAGAATTATTTACCTGAAAACGGTAGTCAGTTGGCTACAAAAGCAATATATTATTTATTATTGCTTAGATGGCTAAAAGACGGTTGGAGTACTTTAGAAGAACTGGCAGATGATTCTTCTGAAATTGGAAGATACAGAAACAGCAAACATCCAAAAAATGAATTTGCAGGTCTTAAGCATTTTGTAGGCAATACATACAAAATCGTAAAGGATTATAATGCAAAATCTGGTTTTGCATTAATGGGTGGGAGCTATCAAGATACAGGAAAAGGATGTCCTGTAGGAACAGTTTATCACTTAAATTATGCAAGCAACGTGTATACGTCAACTGTAGGTCTTATAATTCTTACAAGATAATCGTTAGTTAAATAAAAAGGAGAACCTTAATTGGTTCTCTTTTTTATTCTCTATAAAATTTGTATTGTCCATCTTCTATTGGAAGACTCATAAATGAATAACCGTTATTTAAAAAATCATTATCTAATGAAAGATTAACACTTACATTACAGCTAAACTTTTTATTAGAGTTTGTAACTATGTGTATTGTAAAATTTAAAGTATTATTTAAGTCTTCTATGCTGATATTAGCTTCTTTAAATATTTTTGCGTTGTATGAAACTTTATTATTATTGTTAGAAATAGAATAATTTTGAATTATTCCATCATTTAAATATCCTAATGTTATTGGATTAGAGCAATCAGTATAGAAAGTAGGAGTATCATAGTTTGAATTATTATTTTTACTATTAGTAGTTACTATATTAAAATCAATTTTATTGTTTTCTGGATTAGTTATATTTAAGTATTTTCCGAACTGTAATGGATTTTTATAATTTAGAATTTTTGTACCGATATCACTTTTTGAATCAATAGAAATGTTATCTATATATAATTTTTTTATAGTATTATCATCGGTAAGTGTGGAGTTTTCTAAACTATTATTTAGATATATAGATAAATCGGTATATTGACATATAGATAAGTTTTCAAGAGATTGATTACTAGAATTATTGTTAATGTTTGCGTTATTGTATAAGATTATTTTGTTAATGCTGAATATAGTGCTTTCAGTTCCTTTTTGTTTATTATTCCAAATTAATATTGCAATAACTGCAATCAAAACCAAGATGATTGCAGTTATTATTATTTTTTTTATATTTCTAATTATAAAATCTTTAAAATAAATTTTTTTCATATTTACCTCTAAAATTAAAGTCTATCATATAATAATTCCATATATTTGAATACTTTTAAATACCATTCTTTATCACTTGCATATCTAGTGTTAACACCTTTTAGAGTTGGCTCATTATAGTAACTTCCAACGGCAGTTTCATCATCATTTATCTTGGTACCAGAAGTGTTTAAATAATATTTGGCTAATGCTTTAGCAACTGTTTCAATTCCGTCACTGTAATCAGAAAAGCTATAAGATGAATCATAAGGACTTCTATCATAAGCACCATAACCAAACAAATTCTTTTTGTCGTTGGCTATTGTAGAAACACCCCAATTACTTTCATGTATAGCAATTGATGCTAAGAAGATACCATTTATATTATATTTTTGATCTATGTCATAAAATACTTCGTAGTTATTCTCTAATATTTTATTTTTATCTTGTGGAATGTCTGATAGAACTTTTTTGAAGTCATCCTTTGTTAATCCACTTGATTTATTTAATTCCATATCGATATCTACATTTATTAAAATTCGTTTGATTCTGCACTTTTCAACTATGTCTGGAGTAGAAGAGGCAGAAGTTAAATCTTCTGTTTTTAAATATCCTTCTTTATCATCAAAAGAAACTTTACACCAATCTTCACTAGTAAGCTCCAAAAGCTTAACATCAAGATATTCTTTTATATCAGTAACATCTTCTGATTTTTCATTATTTTCTTTTTTTAGATTAGTGTCTTTGGTAACATATAGTGTATCACCAATATGTATTTTGTGTTTAGCTAAAAATTCAGAAGTTCCTACATCAACATATTGTGGAGTTGGAGATGATAAATTTTCCTCTGATAGTATTAATTCATTTATAACTTGTCCATTTTCATAAGTTTTAACAGATGTTACTTTTTGTTTTCCAAAAACACCTTCTTTTGTTATTACTTCTTCACCTTTAGGTAGAGAATGGTTATCAGTATATATAGTTGGAAAAACAATATTATATTCTGTTATAGCTTGTTCCTTAAATGTATTTATATTTGCATTTTCAACGATAATTTTTTGTATATCTAAGCTATTATTATTGATTTCATATTTAGGAGTATTGGCAAAGATTTTTTTATTAAAAAATAAAGCAACAAAAAGAAACACTATAATAGATATTATTACAGTATAAGATGAGTGCTTTTGAATTACAAGTGTAGTAGAAGATCTCTTAAAAAAGTTTCTAAAATTGGAAAACTTTTTTTGTTGGTTTCTTTTTATGTAAGAAGATTGTAATTGTGGATTATTTTTTATTGTTTGTAATTCTTTAAAAACTTCACTTAAATTTCTATCTTGATGACTATAAGAAGTTTTATTATAAATCATTCCAATAGCTCCCTTTCTTTAGATTTTTTTACAATTATATTATATAATAAGCAATTATTCTTGTCCACTAATTTTGAGTAATATTATTTACCTTTTTTTGGTTTTATGATAATATGTTTTTGAAAAAACACTTTAATAAGGAATAATAAAATGTGGAAGATTTAAAAATTAAAAAAATGTATTCAAGTGTACACAAACATGAGGGCAAAGGAATTACAATAGAAAATAATATGAAAAATAGGGAGGAATTGAAATGAAAAATATAATAATAATGGGAACTGGAAGAGCTGGAAAAACAACTACTAGCAAGATGTTAAAAGAAAAATATAAAGAATACAATTTGCTTCATAGTGATTCTGTGAAATGGGGAATAATAAGAGGACAAGGAAAAGAAGAATATTATGAAACACATATAGATGAACAAAAAGAATTTGAACATAGTGAAATGTATCAAAGAATATTATTAGAAATATTTAAAAGTTTATGTGATAAAAATAAAGATAAAAATAGATACCCATATATATTAGAAAGCGGACAATTATCACCTGCTCTTGTAAATGAATTAATAAATTTTGATAATACTTGTGTTGTATGTTTAGGACTGGGAGATTTTGATGTAGAAGATGTTATAAATCTTTGCAGAAAACATGATGTGCCAGATGATTGGTCATATAATATGCCGTATGAAGACCTAAAATCACATGCTGAAAAATGGATTGAAACTAATGAAGAATTTAAAAAGGATTGTCCTAAATATGGAATTAAATATTTTGATACAACTAAGGATAGAGAAAAAGTTCTAAATGAAGTTGTGGATTTTATAAGTAAAGAGATAGAATAATATTGAAAAAATAAAATGAGTATGATATATTCTTTTTGAGTATAATAACTATAATAAATTAAATTTAAAGGAGGTTTTATTATGGAAAGAAAGGTAAGAGTAGTTCAATTAGGAACAGGAAAAATGGCCAAATACACAATGAGATATGTTTACGAAAAAGGTGGAGAAGTTGTTGGGGCGATTGATGTGAATCCAGCAGTTATAGGTAAAGATATCGGAGAAATTATCGGATGTGAAGAAAAAGGTGTAGTAGTAACAGCTTTTGATAAAGCAGAAGAAATGCTAAAAGATGTAAAACCAGATATAGTAATTATAGAAACAATGAGCTTGCTAAAAGATCTAGAAGAACCATTAATGCTTTGTGCTAGGTTGGGAATTAATGCAATTACAACATGTGAAGAGGCATTCTATTCTTGGAACTCAAATCCAACATTAACAAAAAAGGTTGATGAGTTAGCAAAACAAAATGGATGTACAATTACAGGTGCAGGATACCAAGATATATATTGGGGACAATTAATTACAAGTATAGCAGGTTCAACACAAAGTATCAAAAAGATTAAAGGAAGTTCAAGCTACAATGTAGAAGACTATGGAATAGCATTAGCTAATGCACATGGAGCAGGATTAACATTAGAAGAATTTGATAAACAAGTAGCTTCAGTAGATAAAATAAGTGATGATGAAAGACAAAAAATAATTGAAAGCGGAGAATATTTACCTTCATATATGTGGAATACAAATGGATGGTTATGTGATAAATTGGGATTAACAATAAAATCTCAAACTCAAAAGACTGTTCCAACAACCTGTGAAGAAGATATTTATTCTGATACACTAGGAATGACAGTAAAAAAAGGTGATGCAACAGGAATGAGCGCTGTAGTAACAACTGAAACAGAAGAAGGAATAACAATAGAATCAGAATGTATAGGAAAAGTATATTCAAAAGATGATTTTGATAAAAATGAATGGACTGTATATGGAGAACCAGATACAACAATAACAGTAGCAAGACCAGCAACAGTAGAGCTTACATGTGGTACTATTGTAAATAGAATACCAGATGTAATAAATGGAAAATCAGGATTTATTCCAACATCTGAATTAGGAGAATTACAATATAAAACAAAACCATTAAATGAATATGTAAAATAAAAATAGTAATATGGAGTAAATATATGAAAAAATATAAAGAATTGAAAAAGGAATATGAAAAAACTAAAAAAAGCAGTATTATTGTGTATATAGTTCTTAGAACATTAGTTATTTTTTCTATGGTTAGACAAATATTAAGAGGAGATTTAAATAATGCATTTTTGTGTGTATTATCATTGGTGTTATTTACACTTCCTGGAGTTTTTCAAAAAAAGTTTAAAATAAAGGTACCTAATCTATTAGAAATTATAATTTACTTGTTCATATATTCAGCAGAAATTTTAGGTGAAATTCATAATTTTTATGGACATATTCCAGCATGGGATACCATTTTGCATACATTAAATGGATTTTTGTGTGCTGGAATAGGTTTTTCATTAGTAGATTTATTAAACGAGAACAGCAAAAAAATAAAATTATCACCAATATATGTAGCTATTGTAGCTTTTTGCTTTAGTATGACTGTTGGAGTTTGTTGGGAATTTTTTGAATACTCAGCAGATAAAATTGTAAAAACAGATATGCAAAAAGATGTATTGGTGAAAGAAATTTCAACAGTATATTTAGATCCGAATAAAGAAAATAAAACAGTATTATTAAAGGATATAGGAAAAACAATTATATATGATAACAATGCTAATGAGATAGCAGTAATAGATAATGGTTATTTAGATATAGGAATAAATGATACTATGAAAGATTTATTAGTTAATTTTGTTGGAGCAGTAGTATATTCAATTTTAGGATATTTTTATATAAAGAATAGAGATAAATATAAATTTGCAAGTAACTTTATACCAACAAAAGAATAAAAAATATGGGAAATAAAAATATGGAGCAAAAGAAAAAAGAAAATAAATATTTAAACAAGAAAAAAATAAAGAAGAAAAATGTAATAAGAAGAAAAAATGCAATTTTATATCCACTATACAAAGCTTTTTCATGGGATTTATTGTGTTATTATTCCATTGAATATTTGTTTTTAACAATTACTAAAGGAATCACACCTGGACAGGTACTTGTATCAACAGCGATATATGCTTTTGCAAAAGTAATCTTTGAAATTCCAATTGTTATTTTTACAGAATATGTTGGAAAAAGAAAAAGCTTGATTTTAGGAAATTTCTTTATATTTATTGGAATTGTATTATTAATATTCGCACCGAATTTTTTTGTGGTTTGCATATATCAAATATTAACTGCAATAGGATATGATATAAAAGCTATATGTGATGGTAATTTACTTTATGATTCTGTGGCAACGAAAGGTGGAGATGGACTATATACAAGATTAGAAAGTAAAGGTGCAACTTTATACTATGCTTTAGATGCCACGTTATCACTAATGGCAGGCTATTTATTTGTTATAAATAACTATATTCCGATGATTATTTGTGCAATATGTTTATTTATAGCAGTAGTTTTATCAATTAATTTAAAAGAGATACATACAGTCAAGAGTAAAAAGAAAGTAGTAACATTTATAAAAGAATATAAAAGAGATATATTCACTTCTATTAAATTCATAATAAAATCAAAAAGAATGAAGGCTTTTGTATTATTTGCATCTGTATTTTACGCATTAATAAAAATTATGACTACATATAGAAGTAATTTGCTTACAGAATTAAATGTTGGAGCAGAGCAATTTTCTATAATAATTGCAAGTTTAAGCTTAATTGCAGCTGTTTCGAGTGCGTATAGTCAAAAATTGCAAGACAAATTGAAAAATAAAATGTTAACATTTATCTCTATATCATTTATTATTTCATGGATTATAATTTCTGTAGTTGCAATGAAATTCTCTAATACAATTGCTTTACCAATCATATTATTGTTGTATGTTATAAATAGAAGTGGTGAAGCACAATGGTATATTGTTAAAGATAAATACTTAAGAAACTTTACAAGAGCAAAAACAAGAGCTAAAATAACATTTGCATTTGAAATGATTGTATGTTTGACGACAGGAATTATATCTTTAATTGGAGCTAAAATATTAGATTTAGTCAATATAAAATATGCAATATTAGTAATTAGTCTTGGAGCATTAGCAATAATGATTGTTGTGTTAGATTATATGAAAAAAAGATTCGGATTAAAACCAAAACAATATGCAAAAGAAGATATAAGATTTAATTAAATAATCAAAAATGAAACACTTCAGAATACGTTATTCTGAAGTGTTTTTTGTATAAAAGAAAAATGAAACAAAAGATTTTTGCATATAAATAAAGTTATGTTATTGTGAAATTTTACAATTATATTAAGTTTGTATTACAAATTCAATTTAATATTGAGAAAAAATCTAAAAAATGATATAAAAATGTAGAAATATAAGGAGATAACAAATGAAAAAAATTTTGCTTGATATATTAAAGAAATATAAAATAGCCATATTAACCACAGTGTTTTTTATAGGGCTAAATATATTTATTTCAACAGTACCATCTAAAATAATTGGTATAATAGTAGACTTTATGTATAATATCCAAGAAAACAAAGCAGAAATTATTAAATATACATTTTATTTAATTGGTTCAGTAATGCTGGCCATGTTTTCTAGAATACCATGGAGATATTTAGTAGATTATACAAATAGAAGTTTAGAAAAAGATATTAAAAACAAATTGTATGCACATTTTACTAGAGTAAAGATGTCAAGTCTTCAAAAAATAAAAAATGGTGAAATAATGTCATATTTTGTAAAAGATGTTGGCGAAATAAGAGTAACATTTTATAAAATATTGTCACATGGAACAAGAATAGTTTTTACATTAATAATTGCTGGAACTACAATGGCTACAAACGTTGATTTGAAACTTACAATTGTTACATTATTACCTATATTTATAACATCATATTTAATTGTAATAATAAAGAAATATGTTGAAAGAAGTTTTAAAAAATCTCAGAAATATTTTACAGAACTTTCAGAATATGTACAAGAAAGTACAGATTCTATTAAAACAACAAAAGCATATTCACAAGAATATTATCAATTAAAAGATTTTATTAGAAAAAATAAAAAATTAAGGGCTAGTAATAATGAGGTAGATATACATTCTACTTTATTATCTACTTGTATTAACATATGTTTTGGCCTTTGCTATGCAATATCGCTAATATATGGTTCTAACTTAGTATTACAAGGAAATATTACAGTCGGAGATTTTGTCGCATTTAATGGGTATATAGCTTTATTTGTAGGGCCAGTTTCTTGGTTACCAGCAATGATATCAAGATTTAAAAGAGCTCAAATTTCATATAGAAGATTAGATGATTTTTTAAATTTAGAAAAAGAAAAAATTGATATAAAAAGTAAAGAATTATTAGAAAAATTAGATGGAAATATAGAAATAAAAGATTTAACATTCAATTATCCAGAAAATGTAGATATGGTATTAGAAAATATTAATATTAGTCTAAAAAAAGGTGAAACTTTAGGAATTATAGGAACAATTGGTTCTGGAAAAACAACATTGTTAAATTTACTTATTAGATTATATCCTGTAAAACGTGGCAAGATTTTTATAGATGGAAAAGATATTAATGATATTCCTGTTGCAGTACTAAGAGAAAATATATGTTTTATTACTCAAGATAATTTCTTGTTTTCTGCAACATTAAAAGAAAATATCAATTTATTTAAAGATACATATGATTCATTTTTTGTTAATGAAAGTACAAAAGATGCTATGATTTACGATGAAATACAAGAGATGCCAAACCAAATAGAAACATCTTTGGGCGGAGAAGAGGGAGTTGAATTATCAGGTGGTCAAAGACAGAGAATAGCTGTTTCAAGGGCATTTTTAAAAAGAAGCAATATTATTATGTTAGATGATACATTTTCAGCTTTGGATAATAGAACGGAAAAAGCGGTATTAGAAAATATAGAAGAATTAACATCTGACAAGACTTGTATTATTGTTTCAAATAGAATATCAGATGTAAAAAATAGCGATAAAATTATAGTTATGGATGAGGGATGCATTGTAGAAGCTGGAACACACGAACAGTTACTTGGAAATGGCGGAATGTATTATTCATTTTATATGCAACAATCTAGTAAAGAGGAGGAAAATATAAATGAATAAAAGCTCATTAAAACAAAGATTAGCAGTATTAATAAAACCACATATAAAAACAATAATAATCGTTACAATTTTGTCTATTATTATAAATATCGGAGAAATAACAAGACCATATTTAATTAAAGTTGTTATAGATGACTATTTAAGTAAAGGTATATACCAGAAAGGTGCTATAACAATTGGTATGATAGGGGCTATTTATATAGGAATAGTAATACTAGGAAATATATTGGATTTTATAGCTAGTTCTACAACTAATATGATGGGAGAAGATGCCTTATATTATCTTAGAAATAGATTATATAAATTTACACAATATGTTAATATTCCATTTCATGATAGAACATCAGCTGGAAAATTATATGTAAGAATTACAAATGATGTTGAAGATATTTCTACTTTTTTTAAAGATGTTATAACAACAATCCTAAAAGATATTGTTTTGGTAGTTGTTATTATAGGAATTATGATTACATTCAGCAAACAATTAAGTGCTATGGCATTTATTGTAATACCTTTTGTTATTTTGGTTTCATTTGTTATAACAGGTATTATTAATAAAATATGTGATAAAGCTAAAAATATTAGAACACAAATAAATTCATTTTTCGCAGAATCAATATATGGTATAAAACTAATAAAAATATTTAATAGACAAAGAGAAAAGCAGAAAGAATGCGAGGAATATACTACAGCTTTTAGAAATCAAAGAGCAAAGGCTGGTGTATTTTATGGTCTACTTCCTGCATTAATAGATATATTAGAATATTTGTCAATATCGATTATAATATGGACATGTGTTAATCATTGGTTTGGAATAAATATGGATGTCGGCTTGATTTATGTATTTATAACTTACATTAAACAACTATTTGAACCTGTTACAAGAATAATTGATAATGTGGAAGTGGTACAAGAAGCGATAGTATCAATAAATAAAATCTTTGATATACTAGATCAAAAAGAATATTTAGAAGATTTTGAATCTGGTAAAGTAATAGATAAAATAAATGGAAAAATAGAATTCAGAAATGTTTGGTTTGCTTATGAAGGAGAAAATTGGATACTAAAAAATGTTAGTTTTATAGTTAATCCTGGTGAAAGTATTGCTCTTGTAGGAAAAACAGGTTCAGGAAAAACAACAATAACAAATTTATTAAATAGATTTTATGAAATACAAAAAGGAGATATCTTTATTGATGATATTAATATAAAAGATATAAATATTAGATCATTAAGAGAAAAGATAGGAATTGTATTACAAGAGCCATTTATATTTGCTAAAAGCATAAAAGATAATATAAGGTTAAATGATAATATAGATGATGAAACGGTAAATCAAGCAGTACATCTTGCGTGTGCAGATGAATTTGTCAATTCATTCCCGGATGGAATAGAACATGTATCAAGAGAAAAAGGAAATTCATATTCAGCAGGACAAAAACAATTATTAGCATTTGCTAGAATATTTGCACATAATCCAAGTATATTTGTTTTGGATGAAGCAACTGCTAACATAGATACACAAACAGAAAAATCAATACAAAAAGCCATAGACAGAATATCAAAAAATAAAACATCAATATTTATCGCGCATAGATTATCAACAATAGTAAATGTAGATAAAATAATAGTACTAAATCATGGAGAAATAATAGAACAAGGAAATCATAGTCAATTAGTAAACAAAGGTGGATATTATTCAAAATTATATAATTCATACTATGAAAGTCTAGGATAAGTGAGGAATTTAATATGAAAAGAAAAAAAATAGAAATTAGCATAAAAGCTTTATTAGGAATGATTATAATAATTACTATTTTAATAGTTGCATTAGTATGTGAGACTGTGTACTTATTGAAAAAATCAAATACGCCAATGTTAATACAAGAAGAAAATATTGCATTTAAATGTATTGAAAAAGCGGAGTTTACTTCGCTTTTTTCTTTTATCTACTTGAAAAAATAATGTATTACTGATAAAATATCGTAAGAAAAAAATAAAGGAAGAAAATATGAAAGATAAAAAAAGAAGTTTTAAAATTTTAGGAATAAGTATATGGAGATTATTAGCATATTTTATAATCTATAGTTTTATAGGATTTGTGATAGAAACACTATTTGCATTGTTTATGTATAATGTTTTAGAAAGTAGACAGAGTTTCTTGTATGGACCATTTTGCGGAATATATGGCGTTGGTGCTGTGATAATGATAATGTTTTTAAACAAATATTTTAATAAAAATAACCATATATTATTTTTAGGAGGCTTCATAGTTGGTTCTGTAGTAGAATATCTAATAAGTTTAATTGGTGAATTGATGTTAAATGTTAGATGGTGGGACTATTCTAATAGATTTTTAAATATAAATGGAAGAATATGTTTACTATATTCTATATTTTGGGGACTACTTGCAATATATCTTATGAGAGTAATTAATCCGAGAGTTGATAAATTAATAAATTGGCTAAAAACAAAAATAAACATAAATGTTGCAAAAACATTAACATTAATAACTACAATATTATTATTTATAGACTGTGTTGCATCTGGATTTGCAATTAGCTTTTGCTTAATAAGAAAATCTGTGGAAAACAACTTAAATATTGCTAATAAAGAGCAAACAATAGAAGCATATAATAGAATTTATGGTAATGAAAAACTAAAAGAGTTTATTTATAAATATTGGAATGATGAAAAAATGGTTTTAACATATCCAAACTTAACACTAAAATTAGAAGATGGAAAAATTATGTATGTAAAGGACTTAACTCCTGAAATAAAACCATATTACCACAAATTTAATGAAAGGAAAATTAAAAAAATAAAAGATGAGGTTATTAATTCAGAGGGTATCTAAAGCAAGTGTAAAAGTTGAAGGAGAATGTGTCGGAAAAATAAATAAAGGTTTCTTAGTTTTTTTAGGAATAACACATGAAGATACAAAAGATAATGTGGATTATTTGGTTAACAAATTATACAATTTAAGAGTTTTCGAAGATGAAAATAAAAAAATGAATTTATCAATAAAGGATATAAATGGAGAGATATTAATTGTATCACAGTTTACATTATATGCGGATACATCACATGGAAATAGACCAAGCTTTATAAATGCTGCCAAACCAGATAAAGCAAATGAATTATATGAATATTTTATAGAAAAAGCTAAACAAACAGGGCTAAAAATAGAAGCGGGAATATTTGGAGCAGATATGAAAGTGGAACTTTTAAATGATGGTCCAGTAACAATATTATTAGAAAAGTAAGTGAGAATAAATGGAAAAGAATAGAAAACAAATGGAATATCTAAATACACTAAGATTTTTATCTGTAGTATTAATTTTATTTACACATTATAACTATCAATGTTATTCGCTATATGTAAATAATAATATACTAAGTACTTTTTTTTACAATAATAATCTGTGGACATATATTATCACATCTGGAATAACAGGAAAACTAGCACTTGCAATGATGTGTATAATCAGTGGGTTCTTAGTTGCTAAGAAGTTTAATAAAAAAGAAGATCCTGATTTTTATAAATTTGTACTAAATCGATATATAAGATTAATGATACCAATATTTTTTATTGGAACTGTATATGCAATAATAAGAATAATACAAAATCAAGCAATAGGATTTGCAGATTACATATCAGGAGTATTTTTGCCAGGAAGTATAAAAATAGACGATCATCTATATTGTATAGGAGATTTCTTTATAGGAAATATACTACTTGCAATAATTACTCATTATACGAAAAATAATAAATATTCCAAATTGATATATATACCAATAATATTTGTTTTATATAAGATAGAAAAAATATGGATAATGGCTACAATAATTGGTGGATTAACATATGAATTGTGTATATATCTTAAAGAAAAAAACATATTAAAGTATTGGAATTTAATTTTTGTGTTACCAATATCAATAGTAGCAATTAGTGGAGAAGAAAGTAAGATAGCATATTTCAAATATACTATAGTTTCTATGATTGCAGTAATATATATATACTGCTTACCTAAGTTACAAACAATATTGAATTTTAATAAAATTAACAAAATAAAAAAATATAGTTATTCTATGTTTATATCACACGGAATAGTGTATTCATTAATCGGTGAAAAAATAATTAAATTGATGGAATTTATAAAGAATGATTATCTATTAGAAATAACAACATTTATAATAATATTTATAGTTGATTTAATAATAGCAGGAATTATACATTATGTTGCGGAAAATAAAGTGTATGATAAGTTAACTGGTTTTATAATAAATGATAAAAAACAACTAGGAGGAGAAGTGGTAAATGAAAAAAATAAATAATAAAACAATACATACTCTAATTTTGTTATTAGGAAGTATATTTATATGTTTGAGTATTTTTCATACAAGCTTATGGTTTGATGAAACATACTCAGTAGGAATGGCTAATCATTCATTAGTTGATATATGGAAAATAGGTGGAAATGATGTTCATCCTGTTTTATATTATTGGCTACTACGAATAGTATGCTTGATTACAGGTGGTTCAATATTAGCATATAGAATATTTTCAGCAATACCAATAATATTACTTGGAGTAATAGGATATACACATATAAGAAAAGACTTTGGAGAAAAAACAGGAATGCTTTTTAGTTTTTTAGCATTATTTATACCTGCAAGTACAGTTTATGCAAATCAAATAAGAATGTATTCATGGGCAGCACTTATATTAACATTGTTTTTTATATATTCTTATAGATTATATAAAGGAGAACATAGTTTTAAAAATTGGTTAATATTTTTTGGATTAAGTTTATGTAGCATATATATACACTATTATGGACTAATGGCTGCTGGAATAACAAATGTACTATTATTATTATTTTTTATAAAAAACAAAGATATTAAATCAATTAGAAATATTGTTATTTCAGGAATAGTACAACTTGTTTTATATATTCCATGGTTAATATATTTTGTAGGACAACTAGAACATGTATCAGATGGATTTTGGATTGAATTACAATTAGAAGATAAATTACAAATACTTGCTTCTCAATATTTAATAGGAGAAAGTTTATATCCAGCAGTAGTACTAGCTGTAATATTACTAGTATACTTTATTATATCATTGATAAGAAAAAGAAAAGAAATAGATATAAAACCTGTTATATTTGCAATTATAATATATTTACTTGTGATAATTGGAGCTATTGTTGTAGAAAAAGTGTTAAAAACTCCGATTTTATATCATAGATATCTATTTGTTGTAATTGGATTATACATATTTGCTTTTTCATATATATTATCAAAAGAAAACAATAAATATATAGTGGCTATAGTATGCTTTGCTGTTTTGTGTTTCGGAATAGCAAATTGTGTATACCAAGTAAAACATAATTATAATAAAGAAAATTTGGAAGCGGTAAATTTCTTTAAAGAGAACTTAAAAGAAGATGATGAAATCATATATAGACATATTGGAGCAGGTTCAATAATTGCAGTTAATTTTAATAACAAGCAATATTTCTATAATCCAGAAGACTGGAAGGTAGAAAAAGCATACAAAGCATATGGACCACAAATGCAAACATATATTACAGACGAGTTTAAAGAAGATTTCGGAAATAGAGTATGGGTCATAGATACATATGATGATGCAGTATATGATGAATTTTTTAACAATAATGAATATAAAGTGATTACAGAAACGGAATTTTCAACAGATTATAATGAGTGCTATAAGTATAAAATAAGATTAGTAGAAAGAAATTAATAAAATAACCAATATTTTCAAAAAAAGATGTAAAATTCTTATAAAGTATGATAGAATAATAAAAAAATTAAGGAGAGTGGAAAATGAGCGATATAAAGTATAAAAGAGTATTGCTAAAATTAAGTGGTGAAGCATTGGCAGGAGAGCAAAAGACAGGAATTAATGCAGATATAATTGGAAAAATATGTGATCAAGTAAAAAACTTAATTGAAATGGGAGTTGAAGTTTCTATAGTTGTTGGAGGAGGAAATTTCTGGAGAGGAAGATATGGACTAAATATGGAAAGAACTACATCTGATTATATGGGGATGTTAGCAACAGCAATGAATGGATTAGCATTGCAAGATGCGCTAGAAAGCAGAGGAATATATACTAGATTACAAACTGCTATAGAAATGAGAGAAATAGCAGAACCTTATATAAAAAGAAAAGCTTTAAAACATTTAGGAAAGAAAAGAGTAGTTATATTCTCTTGTGGAACTGGTAATCCATATTTTACAACAGATACAGCGGCAGCTTTAAGAGCAGCAGAGACAGAAGCGGATATAATATTACTTGGTAAAGCTATAGATGGAGTATATAGTGCAGATCCTAAAGTAGATAAAAATGCAATAAAATATGATGAAATTTCATATTTAGATGTATTAAATAAAGATTTAAAAGTAATGGATTCTACAGCAACTGCATTGTGCAAAGATAACAATATACCAATTATGGTATTTGGAATTGCAAAACCTGAGAATATGGTTAAGGCTGTTATGGGAGAAAATGTTGGTACATTAGTAAAATAAATAATAATATATAAAAAAGGAGATATAAAAAATGGATTTTAATGAATTTGAAAGTAGAATGGATAAAACAATAAGTGTATTTAAGGAGAATTTATCAGAAGTAAGAGCAGGTAGAGCTAATCCTGCTGTATTAAACAAGGTTTCAATAGACTATTATGGAACACCTACACCTATAAATCAAGTTGCTGGAATTTCAATTCCAGAAGCTAGATTAATAGTTATTCAACCTTGGGATGTTAGTATTTTAAAAGATATAGAAAAAGCAATTTTAACAGCAGATATTGGCATAAATCCAAATAATGATGGTAAAGTAATAAGATTAGCTTTTCCAGAATTGACAGAAGAAAGAAGAAAAGAATTAGTTAAAGATATAAAGAAAATGGCAGAGGAATCAAAAGTAGCTATAAGAGCTATAAGAAGAGATGCTATAGATAAGGCTAAAGCTATGCAAAAAAATAGTGAAATAACAGAAGATGATTTAAGAAGTGCAGAAGAATCAGCACAAAAATTAACAGATAAAAAAATAGAAGAAATTGATAATGTATTAGCACAAAAAGAAAAAGAAATATTAACAGTATAATTTACAATGAAAGGAAAATAATTTATGCAAGAAGAAAAAAATATACCAACACACATAGCTATAATAATGGATGGAAATAGAAGATGGGCTAAAAATAAAAAAATTGATACAAGATTAGGACATAAAAAAGGTGCAGAAACATTAGAAGATATAGTAAAATATTGTAATAAGATAGGAATAAAATATTTAACGGTATATGCTTTTTCTACAGAAAATTGGAAAAGAAGTAAAGAAGAAGTTGGTGCATTAATGTTACTTCTTCAAAATTATTTAGATGATTTTATAAAAAAAGCAGGAAATAAAAATATAAAAATTAATATGATTGGCGAAAGAAAAAATTTATCAAATAGAATATTAAAAAGTATAGATAAAGCAATGGAAATGACAGAAAATAATACAGGAACTCAATTAAATGTGGCATTTAATTATGGTGGAAGAAATGAAATTGTAACAGCTATAAAGAAAATTGCAGATGATGTAAAAAATGATAAACTACCAATAGATGAAATAACAGAAGAATTAGTATCTAAATACCTATATACTAATGATATTCCAGATCCAGATTTATTAATACGTACAAGTGGAGAATTAAGAACAAGTAATTTTTTACCTTGGCAATTAGTGTATTCTGAATTCTATTTTACTGATAAATTATGGCCAGATTTTGAACCAGATGATTTAGATAAGGCAATAGAAGAATATAATAGAAGAACAAGAAAATTCGGAGCAAACTAGAAAATAAAAAGAAAGGAACATAAATATGGATTTAAAAAGAGTAAGTTCGACTGTACTTGGATTACCAATGGTAATAATTGTATTGCTTTTAGGAAATAAATATGTAATAGATGTAGCTCTTGCAATTGTTGCAGTAATTGCACTACATGAGTATTTTAATGCATTTTCAAAATACAAACCAATAAAATGGATTGGATATTTATCAGCAATTTCTATAAGTTTAATTCATATTATTCCAGAAGATATGCTTTTGAAAACAATAGCATTGGTAATACCTGTTATAGTAATTGTATTGTTTATGCAATTGGTTATTAAGAATATGAAAATTAGTATAATTGATATTGCTATTACACTGTTTGGAATTTGTTACATAGTGTTGTTTATATTGTTTATACCATTAATGGCTGGAGAAGAAAATGGAAAGATTTATATATGGTATATTTTCATAATTTCATGGGGAACTGATATATTTGCATATCTTGTAGGAAAAAGATTTGGAAAACATAAATTTAGTAAAATCAGTCCAAACAAATCAATAGAAGGTTGTGTAGCTGGAATAATAGGTGCAGTTGTTTTAGCTCTTATATATACATTCTTTGTTAATAAATTTGCACCAGTACATGTTATCTCATATGTAGCAATAACAATAGTTGCAGTAATATTGAGTATAGTTGGACAATTTGGAGATTTTTCAGCATCAAGTATAAAAAGATTTGTTGGAATTAAAGACTTTAGTAATTTAATTCCAGGACATGGTGGAATATTAGATAGAATAGATAGTCTAATATTTATTGCACCTTTTGCATATATATTATTAATGTTTATATAATTTAGGAGGAACTTAATTGCTTAGTTTTTTTATAAGTGCAATAAAAATAATTTTCTTATTAGGATTTTTAGTATTAATACATGAGGGTGGACATTTTATTGTAGCAAAGATGTGCAAAGTAAAAGTAAATGAATTTGCAATAGGATTTGGACCAACTCTAATTAGTATGCAAAAAGGTGAAACAAAATATGCATTACATTTAATACCGTTAGGTGGATTTGTAAGTCTAGAAGGCGAAGAAGAACGCTCTGATACAGAGGGTTCTTTTAGTAATACAAGTATACCTAAAAAAATTGCAATTGTACTAGCAGGTGGATTAGTAAATATAATCTTTGGATTATTAGTATATTTTATATTAATATCTAGTACAGCAAAAATTGCATCAAATGAAGTTGATTATGCGATAGATAATTATTCGGCAAAAATAGCTGGAATAGAATCTGGTGATAAAATAATATCAATAGATGGTAACAAAATAAAAAATGCATATGATGTAAATAAATATTTAAATAAAGATAATATAGAAGAATTAACTATATCACTTGAAAGAAATAATGGAATAATTAATTTAAAATTACAGCCAACTAACATAAAGACTAAAGATATAGGAATTTATTTTTCTAAAAATAATAATAAAGACATGATACCTAAAATTGCAGGAATAGAAGAAAATTCACCAGCAAAACAAAGTGGGCTACGAGAAAATGATATTATAATTAGTGTTAATGATATTGATACTGAAAATGATTTATATAAAACATTAGAACTTATACAAAAATCAGATACTGAAGAAATAAAACTAGAGTTAAAAAGAAATAATGAAACAATAGAGTGCAATGTACATCCTAATACAATAAATAATTATTATTTAGGTATTGTATTTAAAAATACTGAAAGTACATTTGCCAATAAAGTTAGTTATGGATTATCAAATACAAAAGATTTTGTATTATCAATATTTGATAATTTAAAAGAAATGTTTACAGGAAAGATATCTGCTAATCAAATGGTTGGAATAGTAGGAATATCAAATATAGTTGTTAATACATCTGGTTTATATGAATACATTTATATGTTAGCATTAATATCATTATCATTAGGATTAACAAATTTATTACCTTTTCCACCATTAGATGGAGGAAAAGTAGTAATTTATTTAGTAGAAGCAATACGTAGAAAACCAATGAAAGAAGAATTAGAAATTAAATTACAAATGTTAGGATTTGCAATACTTATTGCATTATCAATCTATGTTACTTACAATGATATATTGAGAATTGTTTAAACAATTGTTAAGGGAGAAAAGTAGTAATGAATGAACAACAATTGAAAAAATTAAGAGAAGTATTTCCTGATTTTAATTCAGAAGAAGAATTATTAAATTCATATATAAAAAATGCAAATTTATATAAAAAATCTAATAAGCTATTGTTAGATTTAGCATCTGATGAAAGAATAAATTTGAAAAATATTTATACTTTAGAGAATTACTTGAAAAGTAGATTTTCTGTTAAGGATGCACAAATAAAAATAGAAAGAAATACAGAATTTAATATAAAAAACGAATGGGAGAATATTATAGCTTATATAAATGTGAAATATCCGTTAACAAAGGCAATATTAATCAATAACAGTGCTGAGATAAATGAGAAAAATATTCTTATAAAGCTTGCCGTTAAAGGAGAAGATTTTCTTATTGCAAGTGGATTTGATAAAATAATTGAAAAATCTATTTTAGATTTTTATAATAAAGAATATAAAATAAAAATAACAGAAAATATAGACAAAGAATTAGTAAAAAAATACGAAGAAAATACAAAAAGAATAGAGAGAATGGCAATAGAATTAGCAGAACAAGAAATAACATGGGAAGAAGAAAAGCCTAAACAAACAAAACAAGAAAATACACCAGAAAAGAAAAATGAAACTAATAATGAACCTAAAAAGGCAGTAAAAAATGAGAATACAGTAAAAGAACCAGCAGAACCAGTACCAGAAGAACCAAAGGAAAATACACCTTTAATATTAGGAAGATCTTTAAATATAAAAGAGACATTAGTTAAAGTAGAAGATTTAAGTATAGATAGTGGAAAGATAGCACTTGAAGGTGAAATAATAAATATGGATTCAAGAGAACTAAAAAGTGGAAAGTTTTTAGTTATGTTTGATTTATATGATGGAACAAGTACTATTACTTGTAAATCTTTTGTTGTACCTGAAAAAATGAAAGAAGTTACAGGAAGACTAAAAAATGCAAAAGGTGTAAAAATATCTGGAACAGCACAATTTGATCCTTTTGCTAAAGAATTAGGTGTTATAGCTAATGTAATAATAGAAACACCAGGTAGAAAAAAAGAAAAAAGAATGGACAACGCAAAAGAAAAAAGAGTAGAGCTACACATGCATACACAAATGAGCCAAATGGATGCAGTTACATCTGCGAAAGATTTAATAAAAAGAGCAATGAGCTGGGGAATGAAATCAATAGCAATAACAGACCATGGAGTAGTACAAGCATTCCCAGATGCACATAAATTATTAGGAAGAGATAATAAAGATATGAAAATAATTTATGGAGTCGAAGCTTACTTAGTTCCAGACAAGGTACCTATTGTATCAAATCCTAAGGGACAAGATATAGATACAACTTATTGTGTATTAGACTTAGAAACTACAGGATTATCTTTTAGAACAGAAAAAATAACAGAAGTAGGAATAATGAAAATTAAAAATGGCGAAGTAATAGATAGCTTTGAAACTTTTGTTAATCCAGAGAAACCTATTCCATATAAAGTTGTGGAGGTAACAAAAATTACAGATGACATGGTAAAGGATGCACCAAAAATTGATGAGGTATTTCCAAAAATTTTGGAATTTGTTGGAGACAGCGTTTTAGTAGCACATAATGCTGATTTTGATATAGGATTTTTAAAGCATAATGCAGCAGAATTAGGTTATAAATTAGAAAACACATACTTAGATACATTAAGATTAGCAAAAGATTTATTTCCTAATTATAAAAAATATAAATTAGGCATTATCGCTGACAATTTAGGAATTAAAGTAGAAGTTGCACATAGAGCTTTAGATGATGTTGATACAACAGTAAAAGTTTTTAATGTTATGACAAAAATGTTAAAAGAAAGAAAAGCAAAAACAGTAAATGATATCGATAAAGTAGCAGCAGATGATAATTTTGCTAAAGATGCATACAAGAAGTTACCAGCATATCATGCAATTATATTAGCTAAAGATTATGTCGGACTAAAAAATTTATATAAGTTGGTTTCTCTTTCACATTTACATTACTTTTATAAAAAACCTAGAATACTTAAGAGTTTATATAAAAAGTATTCAGAAGGACTAATACTAGGTAGTGCATGTGAACAAGGGGAATTATATAGGGCAATTGTTGCAGGAAAAGATGAAGAAGAAATAGAAAATATAGCAAGAGATTATGATTATTTAGAGATACAGCCATTAGGAAATAACGAGTTTATGATAAGAAATGGAACTGTTGCAGACAAAGAAGCATTAAAAGACATTAATAGAAAAATTGTAGAACTAGGTGAAAAATTAAATAAATTAGTTGTAGCTACATGTGATGTACATTTTATGGATCCACAAGATGAAATATATAGAAGAATATTACAAGCAGGTCAAGGATATGATGATGCAGATCAGCAAGCACCACTTTATCTAAGAACAACAAATGAAATGCTAGAAGAATTCGAATATTTAGGAATGGATAAGGCTTATGAAGTTGTTGTAACAAATACAAATAAAATTTCAGATATGTGTGAAAGAATATCACCAATTTCACCAGAAAAATGTCCTCCACATATACCTGGATGTGAAGAAACGATAAAAGAAATAGCTTATAGTAAAGCACATGAACTATATGGTAAAGAATTACCTAAGATAGTAGAAGAAAGACTAGAAAAAGAACTGAATTCTATTATAAAAAATGGATTCTCAGTTATGTATATAATTGCTCAAAAATTAGTTTGGAAGTCAAACGAAGATGGATATATAGTTGGTTCTAGGGGTTCTGTTGGGTCTTCATTTGTTGCAAATATGACAGGTATAACAGAAGTAAATTCTTTGCCACCACATTATAGATGTCCAAATTGCAAGTATTCAGATTTTACAGACTATGGGTATAAAAATGGATTTGATTTACCAGATAAACAATGTCCAAAATGTGGTCATAGATTAGATAAAGATGGAATGGATATACCATTTGAAACTTTCTTAGGCTTTGACGGAGATAAAGAGCCTGATATTGACCTTAACTTCTCTGGTGAATATCAAGCTAAAGCACACAAATATACAGAAGTTATATTTGGTAAAGGAACAACTTTCAAAGCTGGAACAGTTGGAACAGTAGCAGATAAGACAGCGTTTGGATATGTAAAAAAATATTATGAAGATAGACAAATACCTGTAAATAATGCAGAAGTTGCAAGAATATCAAAAGGATGTACAGGAATAAAAAGAACAACAGGACAACATCCAGGTGGAATTATAGTTGTACCAAAAGGAAGAGAAATATATGAATTTACACCAGTACAACATCCGGCAGATGATCCAAATTCGGACATAATAACAACACATTTTGATTATCACTCAATAGATCAAAACTTGTTAAAACTAGACATACTAGGACATGATGATCCAACTATGATAAGGATGCTTTTTGATATAACAGGAATAGATCCTACAAAAGTACCACTTGATGATAAAGAAACAATGTCAATATTTAGCTCTACAAAAGCCTTGGGAGTTACTCCAGAACAAATACATTCTGAGGTTGGTAGTTTTGGAATTCCTGAATTTGGTACTAAGTTTGTTAGAGGAATGCTAGTTGATACAAAACCAACAACTTTTGAAGAATTGCTAAGAATATCTGGATTATCACATGGTACAGATGTGTGGCTTGGAAATGCTCAAAGCTTAATAGATGCTGGTACAATAACACTTCAAGAAGCAATTTGTACTAGGGATGATATTATGTTATATTTAATAAAACAAGGAGTACCTCCAAAACCATCTTTTAAAATAATGGAAACAGTTCGTAAAGGAAAAGCTTTAAAAGATCCAGAACAATGGGCAAAATATAAAGAAATAATGCAAGAAAGCAATGTGCCAGATTGGTATATTAAATCTTGTGAAAAAATTAAATACATGTTTCCTAAGGCACATGCTGCAGCATATGTTACAAACGCCTTTAGAATTGCTTGGTTTAAAGTGCATAAACCAGCTGCGTATTATACAGCATATTTTACAATAAGAGCAGATGAATTTGATAGTGAATGCATGATATTTGGAAAAGAAAAAGTAAAAAACAAGATGAAAGAGTTAGAGCTACAAGGAAATAGCATTTCAACTAAAGATAAAAATGTGTATGCAATTTTAGAAATTGTTTTAGAAATGTACGAAAGAGGAATAAATTTCTTGCCGATGGATTTATACAAATCCCATGCAACAAAATTTATATTAGAAGAAGATGGCATACGACCACCACTAAACAGTATACCTGGTTTAGGAACAGTTGCAGCACAAAGTATTGATGAAGCAAAAAAAGATGGTGAGTTTATGTGTATAGATGAATTACAACAAAGAGCAAAAATTGGAAAATCAGTTGTAGAATTATTAAAAAAATTTGGTTGTTTGGATGGAATGACACAAAGCAATCAGATGAGTCTATTTGTGTAGAAAGACATATAGAGAGGAAAGATAAATGAATTTTTTAAATACTACAGGATTAATAAAATATATTAATCCATTGAATGCAATAATATATTTTATAATTATTAATTTAATAGGATTTGTATTAATGTATATAGATAAAAAAAGAGCGAAATATGGAAGATGGAGAATACCAGAAAAAACATTAATTATGGTTCGGAATATTGGGTGGCTCTATTGGATGTATGATAGGAATGTATACATTTAGACATAAAACAAAAAAGATAAAATTTTATTTAGGATATCCAACAATAATAATAACAGAAATAGTTTTAATGTTATATTTTATTATCAAATATTAAAAAACGGGATTTATCTCGTTTTTTTTATACAATAGAATACAAAATAACATAATCAATAAAAATAATTAACAATAAAAATGGTGTAAACAAAAATATTATGTGTATGTTGATAATAATTCACAAAAAAGACACAAATATCAGTTATTCACAGAGTTATCCACATTATCCACAAGAAAAACAAAATGAAAAATATGTAAACTTAAATGGTATACAGAGTTACATAAAACTATGCAAATGTAATATATTTGTAATAAATAAGAAATGTTTTTGTAATAAACAAAACGGCTATTTTTCTAAGAATTACTAGAAAATAAACAAAAAATGAAAATAAAATTGAAAAAACAATAAAATAAATTATGAAACAATAATATTACAAAAAAATAACAAAAAAATTACAAAATGAATATTATATTAGTAAAGGATAAAAAATGAGGTGTACGTTAAATGATAAAATATTTAAGAATGTGGAAAAAAATAAGAGATTTAAAAAATAAAAGAAATATAAAAGATGTTTATATTAGTGAAATAGATAAAAGTGAATATTGCATAATTGATGTTAGAGGTCATAAAGAATATTTAGAATGGCACATTAATGGAGCTATAAATATTCCACTTTCAGATATTAGAAGGAAAATTAGTGGTGTTAACAAGCAAGAAAGAATATTATTGTATTGTCAAAGTGGAATAAGAAGTATGAGAGCTGCAAGAATTTTAGAGAGATTAGGATATGAAAAAATTTATAACCTAAAAGGTGGCTTGGAAAATAATATGCGATAAAATCAAAAAAATATATTGTATTTTTTTTGATTATTGATATAATACTAATGGAATTTGTGAAAATCTATTTTACAAATTGCTTTATTTAATAATTAAATTCTAGAAAGGAATGTTGAAAATTATGATAAAAAAAGTTGCAATTTTAGCAAATGGAGGAGATGTTTCAGGATTTAATGCAGTAATAAGAGGTATAGTAAAAACTGCAGAAAATAATGGAGTGGAATGTTATGGGTTTATAGAAGGCTATAGAGGGCTACTAAAGAATGAATTTATAAAACTGGATTCTGCAACAACAGCATCAGGAATACTTCATAAAGGAGGATCTATTATAGGTTCTTCAACTAATGCTAATGTTTTTAATTATAAAGTTGAAGAAAATGGACAAGTTGTATATAAAGATTTATCAGATATATGTGTAGAAAATGTTAAAAAAGATGAGTTTGACTGTGTGTTTACATTAGGAGGAGATGGAACTCAAAAATCAGCAAGAGACTTTTCTCTTAAAGGAATAAATGTAATTGGAATTCCTAAGACTATAGATAATGATGTTGCATGTACAGAGATAACATTTGGATACAATACAGCAGTATCAGTTGCTACAGAAGCAATAGATAGATTACATTCTACAGGTGAAACACATCATAGAATAATGGTTCTAGAAGTAATGGGAAGATATGCTGGATGGATTGCTTTAGAATCAGCTATAGCTGGAGGAGCAGACATAGCGCTAATACCAGAAGTTCCATATGATATAAATATAGCAGCAAGAAAAATAGAAGAAAGAAAAGCAAAAGGAAAAAGCTTTAGTGTAGTAGTTGTTGCAGAAGGAGCTATGCCTAAAGGTGGAACAATTACTGTAGAAAATGTTAGAAATAATGGGGAAGGTGTTGATAATACAAAACTTGGTGGAATAGGAGATAGAGTTGCTAGACAATTGGAAGAAATAACAGGATTAGAAGCAAGAAATACAACCTTAGGATATATGCAAAGAGGCGGAACACCAACAGCGTTTGATAGAGTTTTATCAACAAAATATGGTGCTAAGGCAATGGAATTAGCTTTAGAAGAAAAATTTGGAGTTCTAACAGTTATAAAAAATGGTAAACTAGATTATGTTTCATTAGAAGATGTGGTTGGAAATAATAAAACCATAGGTGCTGTTTCAGGAAATACAACTGAGAGTAACATAAGAAAAGTTACTAGAGATCATGATTTATTTAAAACAGCAAAAGATATTGGAATAAATTTTGGTGAATAATACTAAAAATATTATTATAAGGGAGAGATGAAAATGAGTAAAGAAAATGAGAAAATTACAAATGAAGCTGAAAAAATAAAAAAAGAAACTGCAGAAACAGCAAAACAAGTAAAGGATTCTGTAAAAAATGTAAATATTAAGGATGAAACTAAAAAAACAAAAGGCTTTGTAATAGATATGTTTAAAAATCCATTAAATAAATTAGAAGAAATTTCCAAAGATGGTGGAACTTTCTTTAAAACAGCAATTTTTATGATTATAATATGGATTGTAGCGGTATTTATAAAATCAACATATTCAACAATATATTATTGGGGATTTAGTAGAGTATTCTCAAATATATTAGATGTATTGAAAAATATTTTAGTACCTATAATAAGTGTATTAGTTTATTCTTTGATAATATTTATTTTAAATAAAGAAAATAAAAAATCATTAACTGAGATTATATCTGTTGTTACAGCTACAAAGTTACCAATAGTTATAGCATCGATAGTATCAATATTAACAATATTTAGTTATGAAATAAATAAATTAACAATTGCATTTTCAAGTCTTTGCAATGTATTAACAATTGTATTATCATATTTTGGATATAAGGCGATATTCTCAGAAAAGGACGATAAAAAATTCATAAAGAAATTTGCAATTATAGAAATAATATATTGCGTTGTATATGTAGTATTAACTTTCTTAGGAATATACATATATTAATCATAATTTAATTTAACAAAACTAGCATATAAACTTGCATATATGCTAGTTTTTTAGTATAATAGACGAAGTTTAATAAGGAGTAGATTAAAACATGATTGATTATAAAAAAGAAATTGCAAAAATAATAGGAAGTATTGTAAAAATAGATGATAAAGAAATAAAAAAAATGGTAGAAAAGCCAGCAAATAATGAAATGGGTGATTTTTCATTCCCTTGTTTTAAATTGGCAAAAGAACTAAAAAAATCACCAATGATTATAGCACAGGAAATATGTGAAAAAATGAAATTAGATGCAGAAGTGTTTGAAAATATAGAAATAGTAAATGGTTATATAAATTTCTTTGTCAACAAAGAAAGAATTATAAAAGAAGTTTTGGAAGAAGTATCAAACAAGAAAGAAGAGTATGGAAAATCTACTTTAGGTGCAGGGCAAAATATAATCGTTGAATATTCTTCACCCAACATAGCAAAACCTTTTCATATAGGACACTTAAGAAATACAGTTATAGGTTCATCTTTATATAATATGTATAAATACTTAGGGTATAATACTATAGGCATAAATCATTTAGGTGACTATGGTACACAGTTTGGAAAAATGATAGAAGGATATAAAAGATGGGGGCAAGAGTATAACATTGATGAAAATCCTATTGAAGAATTAACAAAAATATATGTTAGAATAAATGATTTATGCAAGAAAGACGAAGATGTTTTAAAAGCTTGTAGAGATAACTTTAAAAAATTAGAAGATGGTGATCCATATTGTACAGAAATTTGGAACAAATTTAGAGAAGTTAGCTTAAATGAATTTAATAGAATATATGAATTGTTAGGCGTGAAGTTTGATTCTTTAAATGGAGAAGCTTTTTATTCTGATAAAATGCCAGAAGTAGAAGAATTGTTAAGAAATTCTGGAAGATTGATTAAATCTGAAGGTGCAGAAATAATAGATTTAGAAGAAGAAAAAATGGGAGTTTGCATGATAAAGAAATCAAATGGTTCTACAACATATGCAACACGTGATTTAGCCGCAATACTATATAGAGCTAGAACTTATGATTTTGATAAATGCTTGTATGTTGTTGCTTATGAACAAAACTTGCATTTTAAACAAATTTTTGAAGTTGCTAAATTATTAGGAATAGATGAAAAATATATAAAAGGATTACAACATATTCCATATGGAATGGTACATCTAAAGTCTGGAAAAATGTCTACAAGAGAAGGAAATGTTATAAAGGTAGAAGATTTGCTTAAAGAATCAATATCAAGAGTAAAACAAATAATAAAAGAAAAAAATCCAGATATGGAAAATCTAGAAGAAAATGCAAGAAAAATAGGGATAGGAGCAGTTATCTTTAATAATGTTGCTACAACTATTATTAAAGATCAAATTTTTGATTGGGATACAATATTGAATTTTAATGGAGAAACAGGACCATACATCCAATATACATATGTTAGAACTAATAGCGTGTTGAATAACTCAAATGGAGTAAAAGACGTAAAAAAAATAGATTTTTCAGTATTAACAGATAAAGAGTCATTAGAAGTTATAAAGAAAATCTATGAATTTAATAATGTTATTGAAAATTCTGTAGATAAAAATGAGCCATCATTACTTGCAAGATATTTATTAGAATTAGCTAAAAATTATAGCACATTCTACAATAACAATAAAATACTAGTAGAAGATGAAAAAACAAAAGATGCAAGAGTATTTTTGACTTACTCAGTAGGTATAGTATTAAAAATTGGTATGAAATTATTAGGAATTGAAATGCCAGACAAAATGTAGGAGAAAAAGATGGTAAAAAAAGCAATACTTTATATAGTGATAACGATACTAAAATTTTTGGCAAATATAGTTTACTTGTTTATGAAGTTATTTCCAACTAAAAATAGAATTATTATGATAACAAGGCAATCTAATAATGTAACACTTGACTTTAGATTGCTAAAGGAATATATAGAAAAAACAGATAATAATATAGAAATAAAAATATTTGCTAAGAAATTAGAAAAAGGTATATATAACAAAATATTATATATATTGTATACTTTAAAAGTTATGAAGCATCTTGCAACTTCAAAAGTGTGTGTAATTGATAGTTATTGTATACCAGTTAGCATTTTAAAACATAAAAAGAACTTGAAAATAATACAAATATGGCATGCATCTGGGGCAGTAAAGAAATTTGGACATCAAATATTAGATAAGAAAGAAGGTTCATCAAAATTTATTGCTAAATTAATGTGTATGCATAAAAATTATGATTTTGTTATTGCTCCAAGCGATAAAACAAAGGAAATTTTTTCAGAGGCATTTAATATTAATAAAGAAAAAATTGTAAAACTTGGTTTACCTAGATTAGAGTATATTTATAATTCAAAATTTGATAGATCAAATGAAATATTAACAGAATATCCAAATTTAAAAAATAAGCAGAATATAGTGTATATACCAACATTTAGAAAAAATCAAAAGACAAATTTAGATGAAATATTAAATTATAAAATAGACAAAGAAAAATATAATTTGATAATAAGTTTGCATCCATTAGATTCAACTAAAGTTCCAGATGAATATTTGGTAAATAAGAAATATTCTAGTTTTGATCTGATAAAAATAGCAGATTATATAATAACAGATTATTCTGCTCTATCTATAGAGGCAAGTGTATTAGAAAAGCCTATATTTATATATTTATATGACTATGATAAGTATAAAGAAAATAGAGGCCTTAACATATATCTTAATAAAGAATTAAAAACATTTACAACTACTAAATTTAGTGATATAATGACGAAAATTGAAGAAAAAAAATATGATATTAAAGAATTAATTGATTATAAGAAAAAATATATAGAAATAAATCCTAATTCCTCAATTGAAGATCTGGGAGACTTTTTATTGAAACAAATTTAGGGAGCAATTATGATAAAAGATAATATAAGAAAAAGAGTTATTGATATATCTAAAAAGAATATAGCAGTAAGAAAAATTTTAAGAAAAATATTATATGTTAGTAAGAAAATATATTTTAAATTTAATACAATAGGAATTAAAATTGATGAAAATACAGTGATTTTTGGGTGCTTTAATGGAAGATCATATTGTGACAGTCCAAAAGCAATATATAAGTATATGCTTACAGATGAAAAATTTAAAGATTTTAAGTATATATGGATTTTTAAAGAACCAGAAAAGCATAAATATTTGGAAAAAAATAAAAATACGAGTGTAATTATTGCAGAAGGAAAAAAATATGCAAAAGCTATGGCAAAAGCAAAATACTGGATATTTAATTATAAGATACCAGATTATATATATCCAAAAAAAGAGCAAGTATTTGTTCAATGTTGGCATGGGACACCTTTAAAGAGATTGGGGTGCGATTTGCAACACTTTGATAATGCTTTAAATACTTTAGAAGGAATGAAAAAACGTTATAAGGAAGAAACAAAGAAATTTTCTTATTTCCTTTCACCATCAAAATTTGCATCAGAAAAATTTATTTCAATCTGGAATATGAAAGAAAGTAATAAAGAAAATTGTATAGTTGAAATGGGATATCCAAGAAATGATTTTTTATATAACTATACTCAGGAAGATACAAAAAGAATTAAAGAAAAATTAGGAATAACAAATTTAGATAAAAAGCTTATATTATATGCACCTACATATAGAGATAATCAACATACATCAGGAGTAGGATATACATATAAAACAGAAGTGGACTTTGATAAACTAAAAGAAGAATTAAGCGAAGAATACATAATATTATTTAGATCACATTGGCTAGTTGCTAATTTATTTGACTTTGACAAATATAAAGGATTTGTATACAATGTATCTGATTATGATGATATAGACGAATTATATATAATAGCGGATTTATTAATAACAGATTATTCTAGTGTATTTTTTGATTATGCAAATTTAAAAAGACCTATATATTTTTATATGTATGATTTAGAAGAATATAGAGATGATATTAGAGGATTCTATTTGGATTTGAAAGACTTACCAGGACCAATATTGAAAACAGAAGATGAATTAATAAACAATATAAAAAATACAACAATTGATTTTTATGATGATAAATATAAAACTTTTAACCAAAAATTTAATTATTTAGATGATGGAAAAGCTAGCAAAAGAGTAGTAGAAAAAATTTTTTAGGAGAGATAAAGTGAGAATTAGAAGAATATTAAACGTAATAAAGCCACAATATATTTATAAAAGTAATTATAGTAAATATTATAGAACATTACCAATACTTGAGAGGTCTATCTTACTAGATGCTCAACACGGAGATAGTGTAAATGGAAATATTTATTATTTACTTAAAGAATTAACAACCAATAAAGAGTATGTAGATTATAAAATATTTTTAAATGCAAAGCCACATAAATATAATCTAATAAAGAAATTCTTAGAAAATAAGAAAATAAAAAATGTAACTATAATAAAAAATAATTCTAAAAGATATTACCAAATGTTTGCACAGGCTCAATTTTTATTTACTGATACATCTTTTCCAGTTTTTTATGTAAAAAAAGAAGGACAAGTAGTTTTTAATGTATGGCATGGAACGCCTTTTAAAACATTAGGAAGAAGTGATAAAACAGAATTTCATAGACTTGGAAATATACAAAGAAACTTTTGCTTATCTGACTATTTATTGTATCCAAATGAATATATGATGGAACATATGTTAAAAGATTATATGTTGTCTAATATATCTAATGCTAAAGTTATGCTAGAAGGCTATCCACGAAATGAAATATTTTTTGATTCAAATACTCGAGAAAAAGTAAGAAAAGAAATGAAATTGGAAAATAAAGAAGTATTTGTATATATGCCAACATGGAGAGGAATAGTTAATGGAGTTGATGAAAAAAACAATGTAGTTCAAGAATATCTTGATGAAATAGACCTAAAATTAAACAAAGATCAAATACTTTATGTTAATCTTCATCATTTTGTAAATAAACAAATAAATTATAAAAAATTTAAAAATATAAAACCATTTCCAAAAAAATATGAAACTTATGAATTTCTTAATGTAGCAGATTGTCTAATAACTGATTATTCTAGCGTATTTTTTGATTTCGCAAACACACGAAAAAAAATAATATTGTTTGCATATGATGAAAAAGAATATTTTGAAAATAGAGGATTATATATAAACTTTGATGAACTACCATTTCCTAAAGTGAAAAATGTTGATGAATTGATAAAAGAAATGAATAATTCTAAAAAATATGATGATACAGAGTTTTTGAAAAAATTTTGTAGTTATGATAATATTAATGCTTCAAAAAGAATCTGTGAAACAATAATTTTAAAAAAGAAATCTGATATTGTAATAAAAGAATTATCAAGAAATAATAAAAAAAATATATTAATTTACCCTGGAAATTTAGCTAAAAATGGTATTACTACATCATTACTTAACTTATTGAATAAAGTAAAATTGAAAGAAAACAATTATTTTGTTACATTTATGACTAGAAGGGTAACTCACAACAAAAAAGTGATAACTAATTTTCCACAAGAGGTAAACTATATACCATTGTTAGGAAAAATGAATATGAGTATAGGTCATAAAATTATATCATTTTTGTATAACAAAAAAATAATATCAATTGATAAGCTGTTAAAATATGTTAAAGATGATTATGAATTAGAAATAAAAAGACTATATGGAACAACAAAATTTGATACAGTAATTCAATTTAATGGATATGATTACAAAAAAATAATTTTATATTCTTTGTTTGATGCTAATAGAATTATCTATGCACATAATGATATGTATAGTGAAATAGTAAAAAAAGGTAATATGAGATTTGATGCGTGTAAATATGCTTATGAAACTTATGATAAAATTGCATTAGTTACAGATGATTTAATTGAAACAACAAACAAAATAGCAGATGTTAAAGAAAAAATTAATATATGCAATAATTTATTTGATTATAAAAGAATATTAAAATTATCAAAAGAAAAAATAGAATTTGATGAAAATACAATATCTAATGTAGAGCAAAGAGAACTGGAACAAGTATTGAATAATTCCAAAATAACTAAATTTATTGCAATAGGAAGATTCTCAAAAGAAAAAGGAAATGATAGATTGTTGGAAGCTTTTGAACAATTCTGGCAAAAACATGAAAATACATATTTAATAATAATAGGTGGCTATGGAAAAGAATACAATCCATTGTTGAAATGTTTGGAAAATATGAAATGCAAGAATAATGTTGCATTAATAAGATTTATGAATAACCCTTATCCTGTATTAAATAAATGTGATAGTTTGATATTACCTTCTAGATATGAGGGATTTGGATTAGTATTAATAGAAGCAGATGTATTGGGAAAACCAGTAGTTTCAACTAATATTGTTGGACCAAGTAATTTTATAAAAAAACATAATGGGCAACTTGTTGAAAACTCTGTTCAAGGTATAGAAGAAGGTTTAAAACTTTTATACGAAAAAAAAGTAAATCCTATGAATGTGGATTACGAAGAATATAATAAGAATGCTATAAATCAATTTTATAAGTTATTAAATAAAGGAGAAGAATTATGAAAAGAGTTTTAACATATGGTACATTTGACTTGCTACATTTTGGTCATATTAATTTGTTGAAAAGAGCAAAAGCATTAGGAGATTACCTAATAGTGGCTCTATCAACAGATGAATTTAATGAATCAAAAGGCAAAAAAGCATACCATGATTATGAAACAAGAAAAAAAATGCTTGAAGCAATAAGATATGTTGATTTGGTAATACCAGAAAATAGCTGGGAACAAAAGATTAATGATATAAAAGAATATCATGTAGATGTTACAGTTATGGGAGGAGATTGGGCAGGAAGCGATAAATTTGAGTACTTACAAGATTATTGTGAACTAGTATATCTACCAAGAACTGAAGGAATATCAACATCAAAAATAAAAAAAGAATTAGGTTTACAAAAAGCTGTAAATGGACTAAATCAAATACCAGTAGGCAAAGATGAAAAAAAGAAATAAAGGAGAAATAAAGTGAACGTTTTAATAATAATACCAGCTTTTAACGAAAGAGATACAATACTTGATACTATAAACCAAATAAATAAAGTCAAAGAAAATGAAGATAACTATACTTTAGATTACATAGTAATAAATGATTGCTCTACTGATGATACACTTGAAATATGCAGAAAAAATAACATAAAAACAATTTCTTTACCTATAAATTTAGGAATAGGAGGAGCAGTTCAAACAGGATATAAATATGCATATTATAATGGATATGATATAGCAATACAAATTGATGCAGATGGACAACATGATCCGATATATATTAAAGAAATGGTAAAAGAGATAAAAAATGGAAATGATATGGTAATTGCTTCAAGATTTATAAACAAAGAGGGATTTCAATCAACATTTATAAGAAGAATAGGAATAAATTGGTATTCATTTTTGATAAAATTATTTACAAGAGTAACAATAAAAGATATTACATCTGGTTTTAGAGCAGTAAACAGGGAAATTATAAAAATGTTTGCTTTTAATTATCCATTTGACTATCCAGAGCCAGAAACTAATGCTTTGTTAGCAAAAAAGAAATATAAAATAAAAGAAATAGCTGTAGAGATGAAAGCAAGACAAGGTGGGGCGTCTTCAATAACACCACTAAAGTCTTTACATTATGCAATAAAAGTTTCTTTAGCAGTTCTATTAGCTGTTACTAAATAGAAGGAGATTAAAATGAATATAAGATTACAAGTGATTTTGATAATATCATCAATTATATTTTTCTTATTTGTTTTATTAGTAACAAATAAGAAAAAAATGAATTTTAATTATACAATGTTATGGATGATTTTCAGTTTAGCAATACTAATATTAGCATTATTTCCAAATATAACCGTAGTTTTCTCAGAAATTATAGGTATAGAAGTACCAGTTAATGCATTATTTTTATTTTTTATTTTCATAGAAATGGTAATAAATTTATTTTTAGCAATAGAAACTTCTAAACTTAATAACAAAATAATAACGCTAACACAAGAAATTGCTATATTAAAAGAAAAAACAGGAGAAAAAAATGAAGAAAAAAAATAAAATTATATTGTTTAATATTATATTGGTAATAGTTTTAGCTATATTATTACTCATTTCGTATTATGAGTTATCAATAGCTAATAATAAAATTGGAGCATTATCAACGAAAAGTTTTATAAGTGCCTCTATTATTTTGTCGTGCATATCATTGATAATTTCTAACTTAATATTTATAAAAAAGAAAATATCTACGAGCAAAATTTTTATTTGCGTTGTGCCTATAACTTGCTTGATTTTTATGTTTGTTATGCCAATGTTTAGATCACATGATGAATTAAGACATTGGTTGAAAGCATATGAAATTTCAGAAGGAACTCTTGTATCAAAAGTTATAGACGGAGAAGTTCAGAGTGAATTGCCAGCTGCGGTTGCTAATGGAGTTAATAAATATTGGAGAAATATTAAGTATAGTGATGTACTAAAAAGTATGAAAAATGAATTAGACAAAAATGATAAAAAATTACATAGCATGAAAGAAGTAGCTTTGTACTCACCAGTTCAATATTTACCACAGTCATTAGGAATTAGTGTGACTAAATTATTTACAAATAAAGTAATGTATATGGCTTATATGGCTAGATTTTTTAATATGATTTTTTGCTTAATGTTAGTATATTTAGCAATTAAAATTACTCCTATAGGGAAAAAAACAATATTATTAATATCTTTATTTCCTTTATCAATAGAGGCATTTTCGTCAATGTCTCCAGATGGTATGACAATTGGAATTATTTTATTATTCATTGCTTATGTGTTAAAACTAAAATTTGGTGATGAACTGGTAAAAAAGAAAGATATAGTGATATTAACTATTTTATCTATTGGAATTGCATTATGTAAAATAGTCTACATACCAATTGTATTATTAATGTTAATAGTGCCAAAAGAAAAATTTAAAGAATCAAAATATAAATATATAACATTAATACCAATAATAATAATTTCATTTTTTATTAATTTATTATGGCTAAAAATAGCTAATTCATTTTTAACTTTATCCAGTGCTGGTGATTCTTCTAATAAAGTAACGCAAATATTAAAAAATCCAATAAAATATTTGCAAACAGTATTGTATACAATTAACTATTATGGAGATTCGTATGTAAATACATTATTTGGTTCAGTGTTGGCTTGGGGAGAATATGTAAAATTATATTACATTGTGCCATTTACATTTGGAATGCTATTTTTGTTTGATAGTACTACAAGCAAAAGTTTAAAAAATAAATTTAACAAATTTGATATAATATTAATAGTTTGCATTTGTATAGTTATAGTAGGATTAATTTTTACAAGTTTATATGTTCAATGGACAGATGCTAATGAAAGTAATACAATACAAGGTGTACAAGGAAGATATTTTATACCAATAATGTTTTTGGTAGCAATTATATTATCAAATATGAAAATAAATACAGAGTATAAAGAAGAAAACATAACAAAAGCAATAGGTATATTAGGAATAATATTACAAGTATACATAATGCTATCTATTATGATTATTCATATGTAATAAGGAGTAAAATTATGCAAATCTTATCAATTATAATATATTTAATTTTTACAGTAGGAGGACTAGTTTTAGTGAAAATGGGGTCTGACTCAATAAATATAGCAATAAATAATGGAATATTTAACTTTTCTATGGGAATAAAAGCTATTATAGGTTTTATATCTTATATTCTTAGTTTTTTAATATATACTTTTTATATTATTAGAAAATTTGATTTAAGTTATATATATCCAATAATAGCAGGAATAACACAAGTATTAGTAGTAATAGCAGGAGTATTAATCTTTAAAGAACATTTAAGCATACCTGGAATTATTGGTATAGTATTAATAATAATAGGAATAGTTTGTTTAAATATAAGATAAGGAGAAAGAAATGTTTAGTGAATTAAAACAAATAATAAAAGACCATATAGATTATAGACAACAAATATTAAAACTAGCAAAATCTGATTTGATAAAAACATATAGAGGCTCTGCATTGGGCTGGTCTTGGGCGATTATAAAACCAATTGTAACAATATTTGTATATTGGTTTGCCTTTACAATAGGATTAAGAGCTGGAAAGAGTGTTAATGGTTATCCATTCTTTTTATGGCTAATTGCAGGAATTGTACCTTGGTTTTATATGAGTGAAATGATAACAGGTGGAACAGATGCAATTAGAAAGTATAAATTTTTGGTAAACAAAATGAAATTTCCGATAGCAACAATTCCGACTTTTGTTAGTATAGCTAAATATATGGTAAATATATTATTATTAGTAATAGTTGGAATAATATTTACATTCTTTGGATTTAAACCAGATATTTATTATTTACAAATACCTTTTTATATTTTATTAAGCTTTATATTTTTTACTGCATGGGGATTATTTGCATCTATGTTAGCAGCAATAAGCAAAGATTTTGCTAATCTTGTAAAATCTTTTATAACAGCTGTTTTTTGGCTATCAGGTATTTTGTGGAATCCAGATACAATAAAAATTGCAACATTAAAAAAAGTGCTAATGATAAATCCTGTTACTTTTCTAGTTAGTGGATTTAGAAATTGCTTTATAAATAAAATTTGGTTTTGGGAACAACCAAAAAGATTAATGTATTTCTTAATACTTACAGTAATAATGATAATATTAGCATTATGGGCATATAGAAAATTAAAGAAAGAAATACCAGATGTATTATAGTTGGAGGGAAAAATGACTAAAACCGTAATAGAATTTAAAAATGTGAGTAAAATATATAAATTGTATAAAAGCGATAAAAAAAGATTTAGAGCTATATTTTTTAAAAATACACCATGCAAAAAGAAAAAAGCAGTAGATAATGTTTCTTTTAAAATTAATAAAGGCGAATCAGTAGCTTTATTTGGAAAAAACGGAGCAGGTAAATCAACAATATTAAAAATGATTACTGAAGTGGCATATCCAACTTTTGGGGAAATAAAAATAAAAGGTAGAGTAAGTGCTCTTTTGGAATTAACTTCTGGATTTGATCCTGAATTTACTGGTAAAGAAAACATTTATCTAAAAGGTCAAATTTTAGGTCTTACAAATGATGAAATAAAAAGATTAGAGCCAACAATAATTGAATTTGCACAACTTGATGATTATATAGATCAACCAGTAAGAACATATTCTAGTGGTATGAAAGCAAGATTAGGATTTTCAATTAATGTTAATATAGAACCAGAAATATTAATAGTAGATGAAGCATTAAGTGTTGGTGATGAAGAATTCAGAAGAAAATGTATAAAGAAAATAAATGAACTAATAGAAAAAGACAATATCACTTTATTATATGTTACACATGCAACAAGAACAGCAAAAGATTTTTGCAAAAGGGGCATGGTAATGCAAAAAGGAAAATTGATATATGATGGCAACATTGATGAAGCAATGGATATTTATAATGCTACTATAAAAGGATAGGGGATAATAGTGAATACATTAAAAAAGTCAAAAAGTAAGTTAATTAAATATGATCAAGAACATATCATAAAATTAATGAGAAAATTAGACAAAAAAGAATTAGAAGAAATATCAGAACAAATAAATAAATTGAATTTTAAACAAATTAATAAGCTATATAAAGAACTTTCAAAAAAAGAATTAGAAAACTTAGAAAATATAGAAGAAATTATAGCTTTAAACAAAGACAAATTATCTGAAAAAGAATTAAATCATTATACTGAATTAGGAGATAATATTTTAAAAGATAATAGATATGCCTTGGTTACAATGTCTGGTGGACAGGGAACAAGGCTAGGATATAATGGACCAAAAGGAACTTTTAAGATTGATGTAAAACCAGAATCAAAGTATTTATTTGAAATATTAGCAGATAATTTGAAACAAATTAATAAAAAATATAGCAATACAATTCCTTGGTATATAATGACTAGTTCAGAAAACAATGAAGACATAATAAAATTCTTTGAAGAGCATAATTATTTTGAGTATCCAAAAGAATATATAAAATTTTTCAAACAAGACAATCTACCATTAATAACACCAGAAGGAAAATTGATTATAGGATCAAAAAAATTAATAAAAGAAGCTGCAAATGGAAATGGTGGAATCTTTAATTCTATGTATAAAAATGGAATTATAGATGATATGAAAAAGAAAAATATAAAATGGATATTTATTGGTTCAATAGATAATGTATTATTAAAACTAGCTGATACAACTTTAATAGGTTTAGCAGAAGATAGAAAAGTTGAAATAGCAACTAAATCCATTTTGAAAAATTCTCCTGAAGAAAAAGTAGGAGCAATATGTAAAAAAGATGGGAAAATAAAAGTAATAGAATATTCTGAAATGTCAGATGAATTAAAAAATATGAAAAATGAAGATGAGGAATTAAAATTTGGTGAATCACATATAATGTGCAATTTATTTAGTATTAAAGCTTTAAAAAAGCTTGCTAAAAAGAAATTACCTTACCATATAGCATTTAAAAAATCAGATTATTTAAATGATGAAGGAATTATTGTAAAATCTGATGCACCTAATGTATATAAATTTGAAACATTCATTTTTGATGCATGGATATATTTTAAAGACATAGCTGTTTTAAGAGGAAAAAGAGAAGAAGACTTTGCACCGGTTAAGAACAGGGAAGGAGTAGATAGTCCTGAAACAGCAGTAAAACTATATAATGAATATTATGAAAAAATAAATAAATAATCATTTAATTTATACATATGAAAAATAAAGGAGGAATTATTGTGAGTATTTTAGTAACAGGTGGAGCTGGATTTATTGGAAGCCATACAGTTGTTGAATTATTAGAAAAAGGTGAAGATATAGTAATAGTAGACAACTTTGTCAACAGTAAACCAGAAGTATTAGAAAAAATAAAAAAGATAACAGAAAAAGATTTTAAATTTTATGAAGTGGATTTATTAGATGAAGAAAATCTAGAGAAAGTATTTATTGAAAATAAAATAGAAGCAGTAATTCATTTTGCAGGATTAAAAGCAGTTGGAGAATCAGTGGAAAAACCAATAGAATATTATCATAACAATATAACAGGAACATTAATATTATTAGAATTAATGAAAAAATATAATTGTAAAAAAATAATATTTAGTTCATCAGCAACCGTTTATGGAACACCTAAAACAGTTCCTATAAAGGAAGATTTTCCATTATCTACAACTAATCCATATGGTAGTACAAAATTAATGATTGAACAAATATTAAAAGACGTATGTATAGCAGATAAAGAATTTTGTGCAATTTTACTAAGATATTTCAATCCAATAGGAGCTCACAAAAGTGGATTGCTTGGAGAATCTCCAAATGGAATACCAAATAATTTAATGCCATATATAAATCAAGTTGCATTAGGAAAACTTGATCATCTAAATGTATTCGGAAATGATTATCCTACAGTTGATGGAACAGGAGTAAGAGATTATATACATGTAGTTGATTTAGCTAAAGGACATGTTAAGGCATTGAAAAAAGCTAGAGAAATAACAGGAGCAGAAGCCTATAATTTAGGAACAGGAAAAGGATATTCTGTATTAGAAATAGTAAAAGCATTTGAAGATGCTAATAATATAAAAATTAAGTATGAAATAACTGCTAGAAGAGCGGGAGATATAGCAGAATGTTATGCTGATCCAAGCAAAGCAAAACAAGAATTAGACTGGGAAGCAACAAAAAATCTAGAAGAAATGTGTAAAGATTCATGGAATTTTACAACACAAAATAAATAAGAAACATAGGAGCGTTTATTAAATGAATTTAGCAAATAAACTAACACTATTTAGAATATTTTTAGTAATAATTATGGTAATAGTAGCATATGTACCAATAAATGGTACAATACTTAACATAGGAATTGATATGTGGATATTAAATATAATATTCATAATAGCATCTATTACAGATAAATTAGATGGCAACATTGCAAGAAAAAGAAATCAAATAACAGAGTTTGGAAAATTTTTAGATCCAATAGCAGATAAAATGTTAGTATTATCTGCTATGTTAATATTAGTTGAAAGAAAATTACTGCCAGCTTGGATACCAATTATTATTTTAATAAGAGAATTTGCAGTATCTGGATATAGATTAATTGCAGTGCAAAAAGAAAATAATGTTATAGCAGCAAGTATATGGGGAAAAACAAAAACGGTAACTCAAATAATTGCTATTATATTTGCTTTTATAAATATAAATAATACTAATATATTTATGAATTTTACAAATGGAGAAATAACTGGAATAGCATTAGTAATTAATTGTATTACTAGTATAATGTTTATATTAGCAACAATAGCAACAGTAATTTCAGGAATAGATTATTTGAAGAATGGAAAAGAGTTATTATTGAAAGATTGCTAATTATTAATTCTATATTATTAATTACCGCTCCATCTTACATCACCGTGTCGCTAGTTAGACAAAGATTATAATAAGAGGTTTTTATATGAATAAAACAGAAGCTAAAAAAAGAATAGAAGAATTAAGAAAAGAAACAGCTTATCATGCTAAAAAATATTATGATGATGATAACCCTGAGATAAGTGATTTTGAATATGATATGCTTATGGTGGAATTAAGAAATTTAGAAGCTAAGTATCCAGATTTAATAAGTAAAGAATCTTTAACTCAAAAAGTAGGAGGAACGGTTAAAGAGGGGTTTGAAAAGGTTACACATGAAGTGCCATTGCAAAGTTTACAAGATATATTTAATTTTGATGATTTGTATGCTTTTGATGAAAGAATGAAAGAACAAGCAAATAAATTTTCTAAAGAGTTAAAATATGTAGTGGAAACTAAAATAGATGGATTGTCAGCAGCACTTGAATATAAAAAAGGAAAGTTTGTTAGAGGAGCAACTAGAGGAAATGGTTTAGTTGGAGAAGATGTTACTAAAAATATGTTAACAATTAAACATATTCCTAAAGAATTGAAAGAACCAATAGATATAACTGTTAGGGGAGAAGTTTTTATTGGTACTAATGAGTTTGAAAAACTAAATGAAGAAAGAGCATTAGAAGAACAACCTTTATTTGCTAATGCTAGAAATGCAGCAGCAGGTTCTTTAAGACAGTTAGATAGTAAAATAACAGAAAAAAGACCATTAGATATCTTTATATTTAATGTTCAAAAATCAGAAGATATAAAATTTACATCACATTATGAATCATTATTATATATGGAAAAATTAGGTTTTAATGTTAATCCAGTAAAAATATTATGTAATAATATAGAAGAAGTTATTGAAGCAATTAAACAAATTGGTGAACAAAGAAAAGATTTATATTTTGGAATTGATGGTGCAGTTATAAAAGTTGATGACTTAGAATTAAGAGAAAAAATAGGAAGTAATTATAAGGTACCTAAATGGGCAATTGCATATAAATATCCGCCAGAGAAAAAAGAAACAGTAGTAAAAGATATTGTTTGTCAAGTAGGAAGAACAGGAGCAATAACACCACTTGCAATTTTAGAACCAGTAGTTGTTGCAGGGTCAACAATATCAAAAACAACGCTTCATAATGAAGATTTTATAAAAGAAAAAGATTTGAAAATTGGTGATCATGTCTATATACAAAAGGCTGGAGATGTTATACCAGAAGTAGTAGAAGTTATAAAAGAAAAAAGAACTGGTAAAGAAATAGATTTTGAAATGCCAAAAACGTGTCCTGTTTGTGGAGCAGAAGTAGTAAGACTAGATGGAGAAGCTGTGAATAGATGTATAGGAATTGAATGTCCTGCAAAAATATTAAGAAATATTACTCATTTTGTATCAAGAGAAGCAATGAATATAGATGGCTTGGGCGAGTCTATAATAGAACAATTAATAGAAAAAGGATTAATTAACAATATAGCAGACATATATTATTTAACATATGAAGATATATCTTCATTAAAAAAAGATGGAGAAAAATTCACAAAAAATCTTTTAAATTCTATAGAAAATAGTAAAAATAATGATTTGGACAGAGTGATATGTTCTTTAGGAATAAAAAATGTTGGAGCAAAACTAGCAAAAATACTAGCAAAAGAATTTAAAAATATTGATGATTTAATGAATGCAAGTGTTATTAGATTAAATTCTATAAATGATGTTGGAGAGATTACAGCAAATAATATTTATGAATTCTTTAAACAAGAACAAACTATAGATTTAATAAATAGATTAAAAAATGCTGGGGTAAATATGGAATACTTGCAACAAGAAAGTGATGATGAAAGATTCTTTGGGAAAACATTTGTATTAACTGGTAGTTTAACTAATTATACTAGAGATGAGGCAAGTAAAATAATTGAAGATTTTGGAGGAAAAACATCAAGTTCAGTTTCTAAAAAAACAACATATTTATTAGCAGGAGAAGATGCAGGAAGCAAATTAACAAAGGCAGAACAACTAGGAGTAACTATAATAACAGAGCGAGAATTTGAAGATATGATAAAGTAAAGGAAAATTATTAAATGGAAAATTATAAATTTAAAGATTTTGAAAATGATTTAAATAATGGATTTCAACTATACTTAACATTTGTTAATAATAGATACTTAATATATAAAACAAGTGCTAATTGTTATACACAGGAATTAATTTACTATGATGAGAAAAATCCTCAACCACGTGTATCAATTATAACTCATAAAAGATTAAAAGAATTATTTAAATATTCAACAGATCTAGAATATAAAATGATGTAAAAAACTAAGCTCCATTTGAGCTTAGTTTTTTACATAAATGCTAAATAAGAAATCCAGCATATTTTTCTAAAGCATTTGGATTGTCAAAGACAAATGTAATCTCAAACTGATCTTTCTCTTCATTCTCATAGATAGAAAAATCTAAACAAGAAGTATCTTTAGAAATTAAAGAAATAACAGCAAGAGCCTGTGAATTACCATAATTATTACTGAAATATAATAAATGTAACAATTCAGATAATGTTAATCCATCAGTATTAGTGGTTAGCTTTAGAAGTGATTTTGTTGTAGACATTATAATGTCCTCCTAATAAAATATTTATATACATAAATTATATCATAAATATTGATTTTATTCAAATTTATATGGTTTTACAATTGTTGATTTATAAGTATTAAATACAACAAAGCCTGGTTTTGCATTCTTTGGTTTCTTAATGTTTTTAATTTGAGTATATTGAACTTCTACTTTTGAAGAAGAACGAGCTTTAGAATTAAAAGCAGCAATAGAAGCACATTTTTCAATAATATCATCATTTATATCTTTATTATTATCTATTGATAATACAACATGGCTTCCTTGAATGTCTTTAGTATGAAACCATATATCGTTTTTAGAGGCTACTTTAAAAGTTATATAATCATTTTGTTTATTGTTTTTTCCGATATAAACTTTATATCTATCAATTATATGTGGTGTTATATTATTAGTATCTTTTTTGCGTTCAACTTTCTTATTTACTTTATTTAATATATTTTCTTGAACTTCTAAATATATGTCATCTAATTCATCAATAGACATAGCAGTATCTAAAGAATAAATAATGCTTTGTATATAATCAAGTTCGTTTTTTGTTTCAGATTTTTGTTTAGAAACTATTTCTAAAGTGTTTTTTAATTTATTATATTTTTTAAAAAATCTTTTAGCATTTATAGCAGGTGAAAATTTTTTATCTAGCTTAATGTTAATGGGTGAGTTGCTATCATAATAATTTTCTAGAACTATGTTCTCAACATTTAAATTATTATTTATTTTATATAAGTTAGCTGTTATTAATTCACCATATAATTTGTATTTATCCATATCATTACATTCTTCTAATTTAGAATTTATATTATTAAGTCTTTTTTCATATTTTTTTAAAGAAGTAAGTAAAAGCTTTAGAATATTATTCTTATAATTTTGAAAATTTTCGTTGTTTTCTTTCATATGGTAATAATTATCAAGAAAACTATTTACTTCTAAATTAGAACTATTCTCGTAAGAAATAAGTACATAATCCTCTTTATTATTAAAAGAAAAATTATAGCACTTAACATTTAATAAACTTATATCATCTATTAATTTAATTATATAATCATAAAAAATGGAATAGTCATTGACTGTAATATTGTTTATATTAATATTAAGTTCTTTAATAATAAAATTAATAAGAACTTTACTAAATCCATTAAAAGAAGTAGATAGCGCATTTGCAAATGTACCATCATATAATTTTATTTTATTAATAAAATCATCTTTTGATATTTCATTAATATTTAATTTTAGATTTTTAGGAAACAGATATGGATTAGCTGGCAGAATATTTCTATCAGAACAAATATGTCTACTAGAATCTATAATAATGTCCTTATCATTTAGCAAAATGAAATTACTGTGTTTTCCCATTAATTCAATTACTATTTTTTTATTAATAATATCATTTAATTCATTATATGTTTTTATATTAATAACAATAATACGGTCAAGTCCAATTGAATTTATACTTGTAATTTTTCCACCTATTAAGTGTTTTCTTAAAAGCATACAAAAAGCAGAGGCTTGTTTAGGATTAGCCTTTTTGTAACTAGTTAGATTAATTCTGCAATTATTAGAATTAATACAAATATCTAAATTGTAATTATTAGAATTTGAATATATATTAAGAATAATTTCATCTTTATTAGGTTGGTAAACTTTGTTTATTTTACCTCCTATTAAACAAGTATTTAATTCTGTTACAACACTTTTATTAATAAAACCATCAAATGCCATTATAATCACCTGTATCTAAAATTTATAAAAATTATATAATATTTTAAAAGAATAATCAATAAAACCCGAAAAAAGCCTAAAAATAAGTAAAAATATTGATTTTTAGTATTGACATTTAAAGAATTAGTGAATTATAATACTAATAGTAATTTAGCGGAAGGATACAATAATTATGAGTAACATAAATGCTTTTTATACAACAGATAATAATTATAGTGTTATGAATGACGAACAATTAATAGAATTAATAAAATCAGGAGATAAGTACGCAATAGACTTTCTTATTGAAAAATATAAAGATTTAGTAAATATGAAAGTAAGCAAGTACTTTATTATAGGTGCTGAAAAAGAAGATATAATTCAAGAGGGAATGATAGGTCTATTTAAAGCTATTCAATCTTTTAAATCAGATAAACAAAATTCATTCAAAACTTTTGCTAATTTATGTATAGAAAGGCAATTAATTACAGCAATTAAAACTTCAAATAGGCAAAAACATATGCCATTAAACTCATATTTATCATTAAGTGCTTCAGCATACAATAATGAAGATGATGATTCTGATTCATCTATGATTGAATTTTTTGATTCTCATACAACAGAAGATCCATTAGAGACATTAACGAAAAAAGAATATTATCAAACAGTAGAGAATGCAATAGATAAATCATTAAGTGATTTTGAAAAACAAGTTTTAAGAAGATTTATTAAAGGTGAGTCATATGTGAATATAGCTGAAAGTTTGAATACACCAGTTAAATCTGTAGATAATGCGATACAAAGAATAAGAAAAAAAGCAATAAAGAATATTATGAATGAAGATAACTAAAGAAAAATTTGCTTCTATAGCTCAGTAGGTAGAGCACAGCCATGGTAAGGCTGGGGTCGCCAGTTCAATTCTGGCTGGAAGCTCCAAAAAAGCTGCGATATTATTCGTAGCTTTTTTTATAAATTTTTGATTTTTTCGATTTATTCTTTTAGTTATTGCGTTTTTTAGTCAGTTAATGTAGAATTAAGTCATAATAAATAAAAGGAGGAGAAAAGTATGTACGAAGATTATGCATATCAAATGATGAACTCTATAAGTAATAATGCTGTAAATTCTACTTATTCATCAGCAGATGCTGTTGTGGCAGGTGGAATTATGGGAGCACTAGTTAGCTTTTTAATGACATATGCTATTATAGTATTTGTAATATTTATACTTACTATAATTGCAAACTGGGTTTTATTCAAAAAAGCTGGAGAAAAAGGATGGAAGTCAATTATTCCAATTTATAATACAGTAGTATTGTTTAAAATAGCTGGAATATCACCTTGGTGGGTTTTAGGATATTTAGCAGCTATAATTCCAGTTATTGGTGGATTAGTTGTTGTGGGAATTACAATTTATGCAATGATTAATTTAGCTAAAGCTTTTGGAAAAGGTGCTGGTTTTACAGTTGGATTAATATTATTAAACACAATATTTATTATGATATTAGCTTTTGGAAGTTCAGAATACCAATTAAATAAAACAAAAGAAGCTGAAATCGTAAAAGAATAAAAGGAGAAAGCTCTCAACTAAAAAAGTTGAGAGCTTTTGCTTTCTAATCGTCAGAAGAAGTGTTTTTATCAGAAGAATTATTTGAAGTATCTTCTTTTTTTACTTCTTGTTTCTGACGATGAGATATGCATTGGAACATATCCATAATGTTACCTCCTTTAACTAAGATTATTCTCAATGTATTGATTAACAATGTAGCAATTCTTAGGTTCAATTAAACATTTTGTACCTTTTATTAAAGGGTTTTGGTGACACTTGGAACAACAAGAATGCGTTAAGCGAGTTACTTTTTCGCTATGTGGCATTTCTTCTGTTATGCACATAAACAATAATCTCCTTTCTACAAAAAAATGTATATACTAATTATATCATAAAATTAACATAATATCAAATATTTAAATTATTTTAACTTTACAATGTCAGTCTATTATGATATATTATAATTAAATTTTAATAAAGGAGTAATATAAATGAAAATAGGTATAGTTGGACTTCCTAATGTTGGTAAAAGTACGATGTTTAACAGTATAACAAATGCAGGAGCAGAATGTGCAAATTACCCATTCTGTACAATAGAACCTAATGTTGGAGTAGTAGCTGTTCCGGATGAACGATTAGATAAGCTTGCTGAATTATATAATCCACAAAAAATAACACATGCAGTTATTGAATTTGTAGATATAGCAGGTTTAGTTAAAGGAGCTAGTAAAGGCGAAGGATTAGGAAATAAATTTTTATCACATATAAGAGAAGTAGATAGTATTGTTGAGGTAGTTAGATGTTTTGAAGATCCAAATGTTGTTCATGTTGATGGTTCAATAAATCCAACACGTGATATTGAAACTATAAACTTAGAATTAATATTTGCAGATATTGAAACAATAGATAAAAGATTAGATAGAGCAAAAATAAAACTAAAAGCAAACAAAAAAGCTCAACAAGAAATTGATGTATTAGAAAAAATAAAATCAGTTCTAGAGTCTGGAAAATCTGCAAGAACAATTGAATTAAATGATGATGAAAAAGAATTAGTTAAAGATGTATATCTTTTGACAGCTAAGCCAATACTTTATATAGCAAATGTATCTGAGGAACAATTACAGGATGCAGAAAATGATAAATATGTTAATCAAGTAAAAGAATATGCAAAAGGTGAAAATGCTTTAGTAATACCACTTTGTGTAAAAATAGAAGAAGAATTATCAACATTAGACAAGGATGATAAAAAGGAAATGCTAGAAGCATTAGGACTAGAAGAATCAGGTCTTGATAAGGTTATAAAAGCAAGTTATGACTTGTTAGGATTAATGTCATTTTTAACAGCTGGAGAACCAGAGGTAAGAGCATGGACGATAAAGAAAGGAACGAAAGCACCTGAAGCAGCTGGAAAAATACACTCAGATATTCAAAGAGGATTTATTAAAGCAGAAGTTGTTAGTTATGATGATTTAATTAGAGAAGGGTCTATGCCAGCAGTTAGAGAAAAAGGACTTCTAAGAATGGAAGGAAAAGAATACATTATGCAAGATGGAGATGTTGTTCTTTTTAGATTTAATGTGTAGAAAATTTAATTAATTAAATAAATAACGAAGAGTAAAAGAAATAAAACTCTTCAAAATTCAAAGGAGGATAAATAATGAACGAAGAAACAGAAGGAAAAAAATTAAAAGAGAAATTATTCAATAAAAAAGAGATTGCATGGAATGATTTATCAGAAGAAAAAATGAATATTATAATGAAATTTTCTGATGAATATATGTATTTTTTAAATAATGGAAAAACAGAAAGAGAATGTGCATCGTTTGTAAAGAAAATGCTTATTGAAAATGGATTTAAAGACATTTCAGAAACAGAAACATTATCATCTGGAGATAAAGTTTTTTATATAAATAGAAATAAAAGTGTATATGCTGCTATAATTGGTAAAGAAAAGCTAGAAAGTGGTTTAAATGTTATAGGAGCACATATTGATTCTCCAAGATTAGATTTAAAACCAAATCCTTTATATGAAGAAGGTGGATTTGCATATTTAAAAACTCATTATTATGGAGGAATAAAAAAATATCAATGGACAACAATACCACTTTCAATACATGGTGTTATAGTAAAAACAAATGGAGAAACAATAACTGTTAGAATTGGTGAAGATGAAGAAGATCCTATATTTACAATTACAGACCTTTTACCACATTTAGCACAAGAGCAAATGGAAAGAAAGCTTAAAGAAGGAGTAAAAGGGGAAGACTTAAATTTATTAGTGGGAAGTATACCTTTTAACGATAAAGAAGTAAACGAAAAAGTTAAATTAAATATATTAAAAATATTAAATGAAAAATATGGAATAGTTGAAGAAGATTTATTAAGCTCAGAATTGGAAATAGTACCACAATTTAAAGCAAGAAGCTTAGGCTTTGATAGAAGTATGGTAGCAGCATATGGACAAGATGATAAAGTTTGTGCATATACAGCAGTAAGAGGATTATTAGATACAAACGAACCAGAAAAAACAGCAATAATAATATTATCAGATAAAGAAGAAATTGGTAGTATGGGAAATACAGGAATGGAATCAATGGTTTTTGATACATTTATTGCTGAATTATTAAATAAAACAGGAGAAAATAGACCAGATTTAATAAGAAAAGTATTCAACAATTCAAAAATGCTATCATCAGATGTTGATGCTGGATATGATCCAATTTATGCTTCTGTTTCAGATGTAAAAAATGCAGGTTTCCTAGGAAAAGGTATAGCATTAGTTAAATATACTGGTGCAAGAGGAAAATCAGGAGCATCTGATGCAAATGCAGAATTTGTAGCAGAAGTAAGAAAAATCGTAGAAGAAAATAACATACCATATCAATTTACAGAATTAGGAAAAGTAGATATTGGCGGTGGTGGAACAATCGCTTATATACTTGCAAATAAAGGAATGGATGTAATAGACTGTGGAGTGCCTGTATTATCAATGCATGCACCATATGAAGTCACTTCAAAAGTTGATATATATGCAGCTTATGAAATGTATAAAGCTTTTTGGAAATAAAATTGTAAATAAAAAAAGAAATGTGATAAATTCACATTTCTTTTTTATTTATTTTCTTCATCTTTTTTTACAGTCATAACTTCTTTACCATTATAGTATCCACAGTTTGAACAAACTCTATGTGGTAGTACAGGTTCATGACAATGAGGACATGTACTATATTTTGTTTCTTCTAATTTCCATGTAGATCTTTTTAAATGTGTTCTAGCTTTTGACCATCTTCTTTTTGGTTGTGCCATTTTTATCCCTCCTCTGTAAATAGAACGATATCTATATATCTTAAATTTTTATCATAAAATAAATCACTATAAAAGTATACAATTTTTTTGAAAGTTTGTCAAGCTTGAAAAACATAATAGTTGAAAAAAATATAATTAAATGTTATAATAATTTAGATATCTAATAGGAGGTGTCGAAATGAGACTAGTAGAGTCATCTATATATTTTAAAGGCAATTGTGAGTTACGGAAAAATATTTCTTTAAGAATACGAGAAGATGAAACGGTTTCAAAAGAATTAAGAAAGTTCTTTTCAACATTTTTTTGCGCACCAATATCTTATGTAATTATTGTTGATGAAAGTATTGTAGGAGTTATATTTGGAGAACATGCTGAAGAAAACAATCCATACTATGATTATAATGAAGTAATAGAAACTTCATATTATATATTCCCTGAATATAGAGGAAACAATTATATTGTTGAGGCTATTCGGATATATGAGGATTATGTAAAAATAGAAGGAGTTAAATTCTTAGAATTTTGTGTTAGTAAATATAATAAGCCTTCATTAAAAACAATGGAAAAGATAGGAGCAAAAAGAGAATTTTTTAATTTCTTTAAGAAGATAGAGTAAAGTTTACTCTATCTTTTTTATATATCATGTGTTATAATAATATTATATAAAAAGTAGAGGCATCAAACCAAAGGAGGAATAAAACATGAAATGGATGCTATCTATAGGAGGAATTCTCCTAATGATCTTGGCAATATTTGCTAGTCAAACTTTGGCAAGAGAAACCATCACAGGAAAATGGTCAAAAGTATTTCTATTTATATTCACTGCTGTTGCAGGAATAATGGGATGCTTGATGATATTTAACATTTTCTTGGAATAGCAAAATAGGACTATAATTATAGTCCTATTTTGTTTGCAAACTCTATATTTTTATGATATAATTCAAAAAAATATCAAAAAGGTGATATAAATGTCAAATGAAAGAGTTGATAAAATTAATTATTACTTAGATATCGCAGAAACAGTGTCAGAAAGAGGAACGTGTCTTAGAAAAAATTATGGATGCATAATTGTAAAACATGATGAAATTATTTCTACAGGATATAGTGGTGCACCACGAGGTAGAATGAACTGTATTGATTTGGGATATTGTACTAAAAAGAAAATATATCCAGATGTTAGGCATGGTGGATATGATGCGTGTAGGAGTGTACATGCAGAACAAAATGCAATTATTAGTGCAGCACGAAAAGATATGATTGGATCTAGCCTTTATTTAGTTGGCAAAAGAAAAGATACTGAAGAATATGAACAAGGTTCAATGTGTTGTCAAATGTGTAGAAAATTAATAATAAACTCTGGAATAAAAGAAGTTTTTGTAAGAGTTAACAAAGATGAGTACATAAAAGTGGAAGTAGATGAATGGATAAAAAGTGACGACTTATTAAAAGGAAAAATCACATATTAAAATAATAATTTTAAAGGAGAAATAAAATGTCAAAACCAATAGTAGCTATTGTCGGAAAGCCTAATGTTGGAAAATCTACATTCTTTAACTATGTTGTTGGTCAAAGAATTTCTATAGTTGAAGATACTCCAGGGGTAACTAGAGATAGAGTATATGGTGAAACTAAATGGAGAGATAGAGAATTTACATTAGTAGATACAGCAGGAATAGAGGAAGAAACAAATGATATAATAATAAACCAAATGAGAAAACAAGCTGAAATAGCAATAAATATAGCAGATGTAATAATATTTCTAACAGATATAAAGCAAGGAGTTACAGCAGCTGATAAAGATATTGCTTTATTACTAAAAAAATCAAAAAAGAAGATTGTTTTAGTTTGCAATAAAGCTGATAATTTTGGAAAAGAGTCAGATGATATTTATGAATTTTATAATTTAGGTATAGGAGAGCCTATGCCAATTTCTGCGGCAAATGCAAAAGGAATTGGAGATGTTTTAGATAAGATTTATGAAAATTTACCAGAAAAAAATTCAAATGAAGATGATAGTGAAATTATAAAAGTTGCAGTAATAGGAAAACCTAATGTTGGTAAATCATCTCTTATAAATAGAATTTTAGGAGAAGAAAGATTGATTGTTAGTAACATTGCTGGGACAACAAGAGATGCTATTGACTCTTACTTTGAAAATGAATTTGGAAAATATAAATTTATAGATACTGCTGGAGTAAGAAGAAAAAGTAAAATAAAAGAATCAATAGAAAAATTCAGTATTATGAGAACACTTTTAGCAATAGAAAGATCTGATGTATGTTTAATGATGATTGATGCTAATGAAGGAGTAACAGATCAAGATGCAAAAATTGCTGGAGAAGCACATGAAGCTGGAAAAGGAATTATTTTAGTTGTAAATAAATGGGATGAAATTGAAAAAGACAATAATACAACAGAAAAATTCAAAAAAGAAATATATAACAGATTGTCATATTTAACATATGCACCTATTATATTTATATCAGCAAAAACTGGTCAAAGAGTAAATAAACTTTATGAATTAATAAATAATGTTGCAAGTCAAAATGCAATGAGAGTTCCAACATCTGTATTAAATCAGGTACTTAATGAAGCAATTGCACTTGTTCAACCACCAACAGATAAAGGAAAAAGGTTAAAAATATTTTATATGACACAACCAAGTACAAAGCCACCAACATTTGTTGTATTTGTTAATGATAAAGAATTATTCCACTTTTCGTATCAAAGATATTTAATAAATCAATTAAGAAAAGAATTTGGAATGCAAGGAACACCAATAAGATTAATCACTCGTGAAAAATTAGATAAAGATGTGTAGGAGGATTTACAAATGATACCATATTATATTATTATGGGCATAATTGCCTATTTGATAGGAAGTATAAATTTTTCAATATTAATAAGTAAAAAGAAAGCTGGATTTGATATTCGTGAAAAAGGTAGTGGAAATGCAGGAACTACTAATATGCTTCGAAGTGTTGGAAAAGGTGCAGCAATAGTTACACTAATATTAGACATATTAAAAGGAGTAGTAACAATATGGCTTTCAATCTTTTATGGGTTCATGTTGTATAAAATTTGGAACATAAATATTGATTATGCTATATTAGTACAGGTTTCAGGAATATTGGTAATAGTAGGACATACATATCCAATATACTTTGGATTTAAGGGTGGAAAAGGTGTAGCAACAGCATTAGGAATATTATTAGTAACAAACTGGCATATAGGAATTATATGTTTAGTATTTGCATTAGTATTAATTATAGTTTCTAGAATGGTTTCTGTTGGAGCTATTTGTGCAGCTATATTATTTCCGGTATTAACTCTGTTTAGCTATGAATCATCATTTATAGAACCAGGAAATTATATGGTATTTAGCATAATTATAGCTATAATTGTATGTTTTAACCATAGAGAAAATATAAAAAGAATAATGAATGGAACAGAAAACAAAATATCACTAAAGAACAAAAATAAAGGAGAATAATTATGAGTAATATTGCAATAATTGGAAGTGGAAGCTGGGGAACAGCAATAGCAATTCATTTAGCTAGGTTAGGAAATAATGTTAAAATTTGGTCATTTTTACAAGAAGAAGCAGATTTAATAAATAAAGAAAAAAAGTGCAAATTTTTACCTGGAGTTGATAAATTACCAGATAACATAGTAGCAACATTGAGTTTTGAAGAATGTATAAAAGATTCAGATTATATATTTCATGTAACACCTTCAAAATTCACAAGAAACACAGTAAAGCAATATAAAGAATTTGTGACTAATCAACCAATTATAATTTGTTCAAAAGGATTTGAATCTGAATCTTTATCTACTTTAGACGATGTAATAAAAGAAGAATTACCGAATAACCCAATAGCAGTATTTTCAGGCCCTAGCCATGCTGAAGAAGTTTCTCATGAGATTCCTACAGCGATGGTAATCGCTTCAAACAATAATAAAATTTTATTTGAACTACAGGAATTATTAATGAATGAAAATATGAGAGTATATTTATCAAATGATGTTAAAGGAGTAGAGCTAGGAGGAGCATTAAAAAATATAATTGCATTTTGTGCAGGTATTTTAGTTGGAATGAATCTAGGAGACAATTCTTTTGCTGCATTACTTACAAGAGGATTAACAGAAATTTCAAGATTAGGTGAAGCATTAGGTGGAAAACCAGAAACTTTTTATGGATTATCAGGATTAGGTGATTTAATAGTAACATGTTCTAGTAAATATAGTAGAAATAGAAAAGCTGGTATGTTAATAGGACAAGGAAAAACAATAGAAGAAACTAGACAAGAAGTTGGTATGGTAATTGAAAGTATAGATAATATTGATGTTGCATATAAACTAAAAAATATGTATGGAATTGAAATGCCAATAGTAGAAGCTGTATATAATGTATTATACAATGGATTAAAGCCTAAAAAAGCAGTAAAAGATTTAATGACTCGTGATAAAAAATTTGAATAAAAATTTTTTTTATGATAAAAATATTAAAGGAGGTATTAATATGGATTTTTTTAGTAAACTAGGAAATATGGCAAGTGAAACTTACAAAAAAACAAGTAAGAAAACGGGAGAATTAGCAAAAGAAGCAAAAATCAGAATGAAAATAAACGAGGACAAAGGAAAAATTAAAGATTTATATGAAGAAATAGGAAAGATAGTATATCAAAAATATGTTAAAGATGAAAATTTATCAGTAAAAGAAGATTTAAATTCATATTGTTCTCAAATAGATGAACTTTCAGAAAACATTGATAAAGCATATGATGAATTACTTGCCTTGAAAGGAAAAAGAACTTGTGAAAATTGTCACACAGAAATAGATGCAAAAGTAAAATTCTGCCCTTCTTGTGGTAAGGAACAACCAGAGCTTAAAATAGAAGAAGTTTTAGAAGAAGAAACAAAAGAAGAAAGTCATGATGATTCAGAAGTAAAAGAAGCAGAAATAGTAGAAGAAAAAGATAATAATGAATAATAGATAATGATGCACTTTTATTAGTGCATCATTATATTTTTATATAATAGAAAAATATAACCAATTGCTTTATATTAATTCAATATGGAAATCTTTCATAAATGTATCTTATTATTTTATCAGCATTATTTTCAGTTATATTAATAAAAATATTTTTATCAAAGCTAACCCACATATTTATCTTGTATTTATCAATATTTTCTATAAATATTCCAATAATATCACTAATATCAACCGGATTTTCATATACTTTTTCCCATTTTAATTCATTACATAAATTATTTTCTTCATTTAAGTATTTGTTAATGAATCTTTGAATTTCACCCGATTTATCACTATATAAATTTACAACTGCACTCAAATTAATCACCTTATTTATATTATTTGTAGTGATAAAATTGCTATACAGAGAATAAAAGGCAATTAATGATGAAATAATAAAAAAAGGAAAATTTTAAAAGAAAAAATGGAGGAATAGAATGAAACAAAAATATATACTTGTATTTTTTGTATCATTTATCTTAATTATTACTTTGATTTCTTTTTTTGTTTTATCAAATGAGAAAAGTAAAAATACTAATAATTTACAACACGATAAAATAAATTCAAAAATCTTTTATTTAGATGAAACAATATTAAATATATCTAATAACATAAATAATATATATTTAAATGAGGTAGATAACACAGTGCAAAACAATGAAATTAACTGGAATAATATAGAGAAAGATGTTTTGAATTTATACTCTAATTGGGATGACATAATATTAGAATTAAGTAATTCAAATATTAATAATACAAGTTTGTTAAACTTTGGAAAAATATTAGATAATTTACTTATTTCAGTAAGTGCTAAAAATAAAGTTTTAGCATCATCAAATATAGCAGATTTATATGAATTGCTTATTACCTATTCATATAATACAAATGAAGAAATGAAAAACACAATAGAAACAAAATATTATTTATTAAAATCAATATCAATGCTTGATACAAATAATTGGAATCTAGTTGCAGAAAACATAAAAAAAGCAGAAGAATCTTATTATAAAAATATAGGATTAATAGATTCAAACTATTATAATCAAACAACTAAAAATAGTATATATATTGCTATAAAAGAGTTAGAAAATACAATTTCCTTAAAAAATAAAGAAGTATTTTTGAAAAAATATAAAATAATTTTACAAAAAATGAATAATACAATTAAAGTATAAATTGACTTTTTATTACTATTGTAGTAAAATTGAATTTAGTAAGCCGAATAGTCGCTGGTAGAAACCGCAAGGTCCTACGAGAGGAAAGTCCGGGCTCCATAGAGCAATGATGCTGGTTAACGGCCAGTAAGGGAGACCTTAAGGAAAGTGCAACAGAAAATAACCGCCTATTTTATAGGTAAGGATGAAAAGGCGAGGTAAGAGCTCACCGCTGATATGGTGACATATCAGGCTGTGTAAACCCCATCTGGAGCAACACCTAATAAAGAAGGCTAAGACTGCTCGTCATCTTCTTGAATTGGTGGCTTGAAATATATAGTAATATATATTCTAGATAAATGACTATTTAAGACAGAACCCGGCTTATAGACTTACTAATATATGAAAAAGATAGGCAAATAGCCTATCTTTTTGATTTATATAATCTGAAAAAAATTAATTTTTTTTAGATTTGTTCTATTAATCTTTTTATATCATCTGGAATATCTGCAGTAATTTCTAAATTCTCGTGAGTAATTGGATGTATAAACCTAATTTTATATGCATGTAGAGCTTGTCTTGAAATATATGGAGAACTTGAACCATATAAAGTATCACCTAATATTGGATGTCCTAAATAACTAGAATGAACTCTTATTTGATGAGTTCTACCTGTTTCAAGTAAAAATTCAACTAGTGAATAATCATCATATCTTTTTAAAACATTAAAATGTGTAATTGCAATTTGACCATTAATAGATACTTTGCGTTCTATAATGCTATTTTCTTTACGAGATATTGGTGCATTTATTATACCTTTATCTTTTTCTACTATTCCATCAACTAACGCTATATAATTTTTCTTAAATTTGTTTGATTTCATTTGTGAGATTAAGCTTTCTTGAACATATTCATTTTTAGCAAATATAACAATACCACTTGTGTTTTTATCTAATCTGTTTACAGGTCTAATCTTTCTATTTAAATTAATAGAATTATAATAGTATTTTATGCCATTAGATAAGCTATCGTTAAAATGATTCATAGAAGGATGAACTGGTAAATAAGGTGGCTTATTTACAATTAACATAGCATCATCTTCAAATAGAATACTTAAATCCATTTTGGTTGGAATAATATTGTCAGAAGTTTCATTAAAATCTAGTAATATACTAACTATATCACCAGTTTTAAAAGAAGAACTTATAGATACAGGAAAGTTATTAATAAAAATCTGATTATTATTTTTTAGTTTTTTTAACAATCTATCAGAGATGTGAAATTCTTGCTTTAATATTTCTCTTAAATTATTATATTTTTCATTTTCTTTAATTATATAGTTTAATTTCATAATAATAAAAGTATATATAAAAAAACTATTAAAGTCAATTGATAAGAATACAATTATATGTTAAAATGTATTCATTCTAAAAAAGAAAAGGAATAGAACAATGGATTATAATTTATTAGTAGATTCAACTATATTAGTTGGAGAAATTATGTTAAAAAATGGTGCTGAAACTTATATTGTTGAAGAAACAATGGATAAATTGCTAAAAACAACAAATATGAAGCATATAGAAGCAGTTGTAATGACAACAAGCATTACAGTTACATTGTCAGATCCAGAATTAAAACATATTACAGCAGTAAGTAGAATACATGAAAGAATAATGAACTTAAATAGAGTTTATCAAGTTAGTAATATTGTAGATGATTATTCAATAGGAAAAATAACATTAGAAGAATTATTTCACAAGTTAAAGAAATTGAAAACATTTAATCAATATAATAAGATATTAAAAGATATTGCTCTAATTTTTATTCCGCCACTTTTTACAATAATGTTAAATGGAAGATGGATAGATGCTTTAGCAGCAGTATTTTGTGGAATTGTTTTGGTTCTTATGAATAAAATGTTTATATTTGTCCAAACTAATGATTTTATAAAAACATTAGTAACAATGTTTATGGCAACATTTGTTGCAGGTATATTTCATAAATTTATAGGTGTAAATGTTGAATCTGTAATCATAGGTGTTATGATGCCATTTGTACCAGGAATTGCAGTAACAAATGCAGCGCGAGATTTTCTTACATCTGATTATATGTCTGGAACAGCAAGAATAGTTGATGCTATAATGCAAGCATTAGCTGTTGCTATAGGAGTTCTACTTGCTATGGCATTAGGAAATTTAGTGTTAGGAGGAATGTAGTATGGTTATACAATTAATTGCAGCATTTTTAGCAGTTTTCTGCTTTTCTATAACTCTTGAAATCCCTAAAAAGTTTACAATTATGGTAGGAGTAATAGGCGGAATAGGGTGGATTATATATTTATTAGGTATAAAAAATGGGCTATCACCAGTTTTTTCTTCTTTTATTTCTGCTTTTATTGTTGCTATAATATCAGGAATATTATCAAAAATTTTTAATTGTGTAACTACTATATTTTTTATTCCTGGAACATTGCCAATAGTACCAGGATTAGCTATGTACAGAACACTTTATGCAGTTATAAATAATGATACGTCAAGTACGATAATGTATTTGATGCAAACATTATTAATAGCAGGAGTAATAGCATTAGCAGTATTTATAACAGAATCTATACAAAAATTAAAAATAAAAACAAGAAAGGAAATAAAAAATGAGAATACGATTTAAGCCATGGGCAAGACCAGAATTAGAAGCTAGTTACTTTTATGAAGATAATCCAGAAGATTTTAAAGGAAAATGGATTACAAAATTCAAAAATAATGATAATCCAATTTATTTAGAATTGGGATGTGGAAAAGGAAGCTTTATATCAGAATTAGCATTTAGAAATCAAGATATAAACTATATAGCTATAGACTTGGTTGATGCTATGCTAGGATTAGCCAAAAGAAAAGTAGAAGAAAAATACAACTCAAATAATAAGAAAGTAGAAAATTTAATATTAGTAAGATATGACATTGAAAGAATAAATCAAATAATAGATACCAAAGATAACATAAAAAGAATATATATAAATTTTTGTAATCCTTGGCCTAAAGCAAAACATAAAAAGAAAAGATTGACACATATTAAACAATTAGAACATTATAAAGAGTTTTTATCAGCTGGTTCCGAAATATTTTTTAAAACAGATGATGATGAATTATTTAGTGATAGTATAAAATATCTAGAAGAAAGCAATTTTACAATATTGTCTAAAACCTTTGATTTGCATAATGAAGATATATTTGACGGAAAAAATATAGAAACAGAACATGAAAAAATGTTTTCAGATGAAGGAATAAAAATTAAAGCTTTAATAGCAAAACTCAACTAGCAATTCCTAAAATCAATAATAGAAAAAGAGCAGTAGAGATACTGCTCTTTTTCTGTTATATTTCATATATTTTGTTCTAAAATCCTTGTACTTTTTTGTATTTATTTGTATAATAGTATAGGTTTTAAGAAAGGAGAAATAAAATGAATTTTATTGATACAATTAAAGAAAGAGCAAAAAAAGATATAAAAACAATAGTATTGCCAGAAACAGAAGATATAAGAACACTTCAAGCTACTGAAAAAGTTCTAAAAGAAGGTTTTGCTAATATAGTTTTAATTGGAAATGTAGAAAAAACAAAAGAACTAGCTAACAAAAATCAAATTAGCATAGAAGGTGCAAAAATAATTGATCCATCTAAATCTGAAAAATATGATGAGTATGTAAACAAATTTTTTGAATTAAGACAAAAGAAAGGTGTTTCTATTGAAAAAGCAAAAGAAACAATGTTAAACAATGTGTATTTTGGAATGATGATGGTTAAATGTGGAGATGCAGATGGATTAGTATCTGGCGCAGCACATTCTACTGCAGATACTTTAAGACCAGCACTTCAAATTCTAAAAACAGCACCAGGAACAAAACTTGTTTCAGCGTTTTTCTTAATGAACGTTCCAAATTGCGAATATGGTGAAAATGGAATTTTTGTATTTGCAGATAGCGGATTAAATGAAAATCCAGATAGTGATAAGTTAGCAGAAATTGCAGCATCATCTGCAAAAAGTTTTGAACAATTAGTTGGGAAAGAAGCAAAAGTAGGAATGCTTTCATATTCAACATATGGAAGTGCAAAATCAGAGCTTACAGAAAAAGTTATAGAGGCAACAAGATTAGTAAAGGAAAAAGCACCAAATTTAGATGTAGATGGAGAACTTCAATTTGATGCTGCGATTATTCCAGAAATAGCCAAGAGTAAAGCGCCTGGAAGTAAAGTTGCAGGGCAAGCAAATACAATGATATTTCCTAATTTAGATGCGGGAAATATAGGATATAAATTAGTTCAAAGATTGGCAAAAGCAGAAGCATATGGACCTTTGTGTCAAGGAATTGCAAAGCCTGTAAATGATTTGTCAAGAGGATGTAGTTCAGACGACATAGTTGGTGTTGTTGCAATAACATGTGTTCAAGCACAAGGATAATATATTAAAAATAAAAAGTGAAAGGAAAGAATAAAATGAAAATTTTAGTATTAAATTGTGGTAGTTCTTCA
>OIYG01000175.1_pt1 | contig 70120 bp, 80 predicted proteins | sample 1587861 | NCBI WGS metagenome assembly OIYG01 (sample SAMN03283272) | human gut metagenome | biome: human-associated habitat; material: feces | host: Homo sapiens | place: Peru | collected 2012
AGTTGAACCAATATACATACCTGGTCTTTTTCTTACTGCTTCTAACCCTTCCAATATTTTAATTGATGAAGCATCATATTTTTTTGCTCCTGCCATAAAGCATCACCTTAATAAAATTTAACACAAAAAAAAAGAAAAGGCAACCAAATATGTCTTATAAACGTAAACAAGAACGATTTTACATTTACATTACAAATTAATTTTTTGGGTTTCTTCCAATCTTTTTAACAACTCTTCTTTGCTCATCTTGTCTTTTACATTTTTCTTGTTAAGTTCATCTACATATTCTAAATAAACATTTTCAAATTCAGTTTTCATTAGTCACCTACTATTATTTGACATAATAGATTCAATATATTTACTAGCTGCATCCATTACATCTTCTTCTATTCTACTATTTTTATTTTCTTCTTTTTTATCTTTATCTTCAATATCCGAAAAATCCGGAAATGTATGAACATCTGCCATAAACTTATCATCAACTTGTAAGTTACTAGTAACTTCACTTGATTTATCTATAGGCATTTTTTCAGCTTCACTCCTTTGTGAATTATCAAAAGAATTAAAAGAAATCGCATTAGAAGAAGCTAATATGCTTGAATCATTGACTTGCAATTTTTTTTCTTCTTCCTCTACATTTTTTGGTTTTAAATAATTATCATCTGCTTCAACAAAATTATTTATATTCAATATCTCATCAAATTCAGTTTCTTTAACTTCTTCAACTGGACTTAAATCATTAATAATATGAACTTCACTCGAATAGTCAATCTCGGGTTTCGAAGCATTTTTTATATTTCTAAATGGACCATATTTTCTTTTATTGTTAACTGTTATTATAATAAATACTGTTATTAATAACACTAATAAAACAATAATGACAGGAAAAAAAGCATCACTCATTATAAATTCATCAAAAGCATTCATTCAATCCCTCTATTCTACAATAACAATATTATCACATAAAAAGAAGTTAAACAAGAAAAAAGATGTATTAGAATAATCTAAGTACATCTTGGAAAGTAATATATAGCATGAGAAGCATAATAAGTATAAAACCAATTGAATGAAAATAACCCTCTATTTTAGAATCAACTTTTTTTCTAGTAATCGCTTCTATTAATACAAATAATACTCTTCCTCCATCAAATGCAGGAAAAGGTAAAATATTTAAAACGCCTAAGTTAATGGATAAATATGCCATCAAATATATTAAATTGGCAAATCCTGCTTGAGCAACTGTTCCAACAACAGAATACATTCCAACAGGTCCAGATAACGCCGATAATCCAAGTTTGCCTGTAAATAATGATCCTAATATTAAAATCATTGTAGAAACTATACTACCAAATTTAGAAAATGCATATTTTATTGCATAGCCAAAACCTTTATGTATCTCACTTGAAGCAGATATTCCTACCAACTTAGTTATAGTAACATCCTTTTCTTTTTTATTATATTCTTTTAATACACTTTCAAGCGTTGTAGAATCATCTAATTTTATTGTTTTATCGTCAAAAACAGCATATGTGTCTGGAACGATTTTATACTCATCAATACTTCCATCTTCATGCTTTATTTTATATGTATAATAATCATTTTTATTTTTTAAGTTTGTTACTATCGTAAGTTTATCCCAAGTATTGACTTTATAACCATTGCATCCAATAATTATATCATTTTTCTTTAATCCCGCATTTTCAGCTGGGCTTCCGCTTTGAACAGACCCAATAACGCTTGATTGCTCAGTACTTCCATAAAAAAGTCCAATCATGAAAAGTAAAATGATAGCCGTAATAAAATTCATTGTAACACCAGCAACTAAGATCAATATTCTTTTTGTTTTAGATTTGTTACACATAAATTTATCCTTAGGAAGATTTTCATCATCTTCTCCCTCTTCACCGGCCATCGCACAAAATCCACCAATTGGGAAAGCTCTTAACGTGTATTCAGTAGGATCATTTTTCCTTTTAAATGTAAGAATTTTAGGACCCATTCCTAAAGCAAATTCATAAACATGTACTCCACATTTTTTTGCTACTAAGAAATGCCCTCCCTCATGAACAAAAATCAAAACGCTTAAAATAAGTAAAAGTACAACTATATTCCAAATTGGCGTATTTGGTAAAAACACAAGAATAAAGAATATAGCAATAACTATAGCAACTAACAACAATATATTTTTTAAATTATTATTTTTTTTCATATATAAGCCTCCTAGTTCTAATAATAATATGCTTTAAATATAAGCTAATATACTTATAATACTCTCGTATAGAAATACTTTCTCAAATCAGGAAATTTCAAATATCCTTTTGGATTAACAAGATTAGCAACCCATTTTGAATATGAATTATAAGTTGTTCCATACCAACCAGTACCCAATCCAAAATGCAAATGAGCACCAGTTGAACAAGAATCCCATGGAGTTCCTGATCCTCCACCTACAGTTCCAACAATGGTTTGATTAGTAACTTTATCACCAACACTAACCTTTATAGTTAAAAGATGCATATAACAAGATGTATATTGTTTACCATTTATTAAGTGTTGAATATACACTTGATTTCCACCACAACTGGCCTTTCTAACGATTTTAGAAACCATTCCGTTTGCTACACTATAAACATTTGTTCCCTCTTTGTTTCCTCCAATATCTATTCCAGAATGAAACTTATTTTTAACTCCTGTAACAGGATGAGTTCTATATCCAAAATATGAAGTCGTTGTTCCTCTATTTAAAGGTCGTAAGAAACCAGTATCTCCTTTAACACTTACACACTTTTCAAGGTCCTCATCTTCTTTACAACCAATCTTTTCATAATAATTAATTAACTCTTGAGTTGATGCAATTTCATCCTTAATATCCATTGTAACGTCTAAATAATCTGATAGTTTGTTATTCAATGATTTTATATCATTTGCTAAACTATCTATTTGATTACTAAGTTCAACTTCCCTATTTTCAAGATCAATTTTCAATTGAGTGTTATATTCAATTTTACCTTTCCACTCGTCTATCTTATTCTTTTGATAATCCATAAGCTGCTCCATAACTGCATATCTATAAATTAAATCTTCATAACTTGTTGCTTTAAATATGTATTCTAAGTAAACATTATCTCCTTTAGAAACTTGATAATTCTTTACTATTTTTTCAAGCTCAGTTTTACCATTTTCAATATCTTTTCCAAGTTGTTCTGATTCAGCAAGAGAACTAGCTATTTTTTGTTGATTATTGGATATTTCTGTTTGTTTGCTAGAAACGGATGCCTTGGCGCTGCTAATTTCATTTTTAGTAGCAGTTTTTTTAGACTCATTTGCTGCTTGTTCTTTCTTCCAAGAGGCAAGTTCTGCACGAAGTTCCCTTAAGGTACGAGCTTTACTAGCAGCATATGTACTTGTTCCAGTAACCAAGATTAAAGCCACACACATTATAATTACTACTTTTTTCATCATATCTTCAAATATCTCCTTACAGCTTTTATTGAACCAAATACACCAACTAAAGAGCCAATAATTGCCAAAACGAAACTTGATATATAAACAATATCACATGGTTTTACAAGAGTTAATAAATCAGTATATATTTTTCCACCTAAAGCATCATAAAAGTACGAATATCCAAATATTGTAATCACGATTGGTAAAATAGCTCCTATAAGTCCAAGAATAAATCCCTCAAATATAAATGGAAGTTTAATAACAATATTACTTGTACCAACTAACCTCATAATACCAATTTCATTTTTTCTCGAAAAAATTGTGATTTTAATTGTATTTTCATTTAAGAATATAGTTACCAACACCAAAGCTATAACGGCCACAATACAAGCATATCTTGCAAAATCAAACGCATTTAAAACCTCATTAACAATAGATTCTCCATACTTTACATATTTAACTTTATCAACACTTTTTATTTCGTTTGCAGTAGAAGTAATTTTTCTTACATTTTTTACATTTACTACCATTGTTGAAAGTAAAGGATTTTCATCAAAAACGGATAATGTTTCTTTAATATTTTCGTCGTTCAATAAATCATTTTTTATTTCATCTTTACTGCGAAAGATCGTTTTATCCTTATCAACGTTTTCTATACTATATATCGTATTTTTAACATTTTCTATTTCTTCATCAGTCGCATTTTCATCAATAAACGCGATTATCGTCATCGATCCTTCAATATTCTTTGTCATCGAGTTAACATTATATGTTGCAAGTAAGGCAATTGACACCAAAATTAAAGTAATTGCTGTACATGATATAGAAGCTAAACTAAGTGAGAAATTACGAACAATACTTTTAAAAGCGTTGCTAATACTTTTACCTAAAATTCTAAACAGTCTCATCTTCTATATAACTTCCCTTCTTTTTATCAGACACTACTACACCATTATGGATAGCAATAACTCTCTTTTTCATTCTATTTACAATTTCCTTGTCATGCGTAGCCATTATAATCGTTGACCCAAGTTCTTTATTTATATTATTGATAACATCCATTATTTCTTTACTCATCTTAGGGTCTAAATCCCCTGTTGGTTCATCACATATAATAAGTTTTGGTTCATTAACTATTGCACGAGCAATACATACCCTTTGTTGTTCTCCACCAGATAACTGATTAGGATAACTTCTAAGTTTATTCTTAAGTCCAACTCTTTCAACAGCTTTTAAGACTCTATCCTTAATTTCATTTTTATCAACACCATAACTTTCAAGTGGATAAGCAACATTTTCATAAACAGTTAACTTTGGTAATAACTTAAAATCTTGAAATACAACACCTATTTTTCTTCTTAATTTATAGACATTACTATTTCTTAAACCTGATACATTAATTCCGCCAACAAAAACACTACCTTTATTTGGTTTTTCTTCTCTATATAAAAGTTTTGTAAGGGTTGACTTACCAGAACCAGATTCACCTATAATAAACACGAATTCTCCTGCACTTATTGTAAGATTTACATCTGCTAACGCGGTTACTCCATTTTTATATACTTTATAAACATTTTTTAGTTCTATGAACTCCATACAATCACCATACAATTATTATAGCATAATAAAAATATAATTAATAATAATTTACAAGTATTAACTGTAAACCTTAACTATTTTTTTTATTAGTAACAATTTCTTCAAAGCGTTCCAAGTCTAACGGATTTCTATCAGCAAGTTCAATGCAACTATTAATAAACACAATATCGTCATACTTTAATAAACATTTATAATACTCAAATGTAATTTTATAACTTATTATCATACCATGACATATTAATTTAAAAAACTTTATAATTTGCTTTATTTCTTTTAAAGTAATATCTTGATTTATTTCCGAGTTAATATAATCAACCATTTTTCTTAAACCAATTGATCCATAATCATGATTTAAATTATAAAGAACACTCCCAAAGCGAATATAAAAACTTATTTCATGTTGATTTTCTATTTCATTTATCGAATACTTAAATATCTCATCATCAACAAATAAGTTATGTATATAATTCTCATAATTCATAAATTTATTCCTCCTATAAATATCTTTAACGATAAATTTATGATTTTCTTGTAAAATAAAAAAATATGCGAATAATTGCATATTTTTACCACGTCCCTGACCAAGTAGCTTTAGCAGGTGAAATATCGTCATAATTGCCTATTATACTTGATTTTAAAGTTAAACCATTTTCATTTATAGTATGATTTTTAGCATTTTCTTTCGTTTGAGACTTTGTCGCATGTGCATAATCCCCTGCCGCAACTTGACTTATAATGTTATAAGATGTATTTTTTTTAACCAAGAAGCTAATTTTTTGTTCTATATCTACATATTCATTTGATGGTAGTTTAAAAACAGCACTGCACCCAGTTGTTGATATATTTCCAATAAACGTTTTCGATGTAGTGCATTTACCTGATTTACAATATTTTTGAGAAAAATTAATATCACCATCAATTGTAACACTAGGAAGGAATCCTATTCCTAGAATATCATAGCTTCGCACTTTAGGAGCATTTTTCCAAGTTAAAGTAGCTTGATATTTATATTGATCACCAGTTTTTATAATGTCAGTCTTTAATTTTTTGTACGTAGTTTCTGAAAACGTAGAATATGAAGCAATACAAATACTGTTGTATTCATGCTCACTAATTTCAACAGTTGTACTATTTGGTGTTGTTAAAAGACTCACATTTCCAGTTTTAGATAAATTAGTAACCGTTTTGTGATACTTAATTTCTGAAGTAATAATTTCTTCATCTTTAAATTCATTGCTCTCTGCATTAACATAAAATGGTAATGCAAGCATTATAATTAAATAAAAAATTTTTTTCATTTTTTCTCCTCCAATTATTGCTTTAAATGTATAAAAATTGTTGAATCTTCTTTTTTTGAATCATAGCTAATTATTAAATATATATTATCAGGATTAACATGAACTTTTTCCTCATCTTTTTTCATACTATAAACACTTATATTCATTCCTGAAAGTATCTCTCCTAAATAAGTTTCTTTATCTAAACTTTTTTCTTTTGAAGAAATTAATTGATTATCCGAATACACTTCAACTTTTACATCTGATGTTTTTATTTCCGCTTCAGTTCCTCTTAACGTATCTATATAACTTAAAGAATTAATTGTCAAAACACTATTTTCTACATTTTGAATTAAAATAGCATCAACAGAAAAATCCTTATTATCACTAGAAAACACATATAATTTATAATTATAATAGTTTTCAAAATAGAAATATATAGCAAAAATAGAAAGAATAAATAAAATTAATAAGCCAATTATAATTCCAATCTTTTTCTTATACGACATCACATATTTATTTATTGCTTTATCAGTAATATCATTAATTTTTTCGGAATTACCTTCCTTTTCTAATACTTCTCCAGTTAAAAGTTCTGTAACAGTTATACCTAAAATATCAGAAATACTCTTCAATAAAGATATATCTGGTAAAGTTCTACCAGTTTCCCATTTACTTACTGTCTTTCCATTAATAGATAATTTTTCTCCTAACTCATCTTGAGTTAAACCTTCTTCTTTTCTTAATTTAGCAATAAATTTGCCTATCTTTTCTTGTTCCAAACAAAACACCTCTAAGCTATTTTAACAAATATCTTTTTAATATTAAACATATTTCTTTTTATTTTTTAATATCATAAAAGGCACAAATATTATTAATATGCTTACCAAAACAATTATCCATACTAAATTTAAAGTTTTATCATTAGTTTTAACATCAAGACAATCTTTATTATTTCTCTCAAAACATCCAACTACATCTTTATCACCAACTTTATAAGCTTCCTCAATTACATTTTCCAAATCTCGTGCATCAGTCATTGCTGCATATAAATCACTTATAACTATAAAAGGTGTTCCTATATAATTTGCTTGATTAAAACCAATTTTTTTAAAAGCAGTTGAAACACGCTTAGCTAAATCAAAATCTTTTCCTCTTTTCCAAGAACTTGTATCAACATATAATTCTTTTTCAACAATAATAAATTTTTTACCATATGAATCCATTCTTTTTAAATATTCTATTTGTTGTTTAGAATATATACATCCTTCTTTGGTTATAAAAACATATACCTTTACAAGATCATTTTCTTGAGCTAACACAACTTCATTAAAAGAAAGAATAATTAACAATATACCAAAAATTATTTTTTTCATAACAACATCCATCCTAAAATATATATAATTAAAGAAATTACAATCATTGAGAAAAAATTACACATCATTACTAAAAATATATTTGATTTAGAATATCCCAAAAACTTCAGTAATTGGTTGTTTTTCCTATTATCAAAAATAAGATTAAAAAAAGCAACAATAATCATAAAAATTAAAACTACAACAATTATTCTAAAAAGCATATTAAAAAGATGCAAACTTTTAGAAGTTTTTTGTATATTTAAAGTCTCATTATAAAAAACAGCATCATCAATCAATTTTTTATATTTTTCATAATATTCTATTTTTGTTAAATAAATTTTTAAATACAATTCCTCATTTTCTCTTTTTAACTTTTCAAAATTATATAAATTAACAAAAGTTTGTTTAGAATAATCAACTATCTTTAAATTATTACTAATTACATAACTATTATCATCACTTATGTTATAAGAAAGAATAATTTCATCATTAGAAAGACTATCATTTACTGATAAAATTGTATCATAAAAGAACATACATTCTTCTTGATATAAAATAATACTTTTATCAATTTTATTTATATCATCTTTTCTTATTACAATATAATTATCATACTCTATTCTATTTATATTTAATAAAACTATTTGTTTTTTTAAAAACAAGAGAAACAAAGATATTGTTATAAAAATCATTATATATATGTAAGTATTTTTCTTCCTATAAAAGCTTAGAACATTTAGCATTTTACCCTCCATATATATTTACATATTTTTTAATAAAATGTTTACATAATAGAAATTCAACAAATGATGTAGATAAAAACATAAGTATAATTGAAATATATGGAATTTTTGGAATAAGGCCTAATATTATAAATGATTGCATATGAGTATTATAGTAATTTAATAAGAATATTGATAATATAACTACTATAAAAACAGATATAAAGTCAACAATATAATAATTTATTAACTCAATGGATATTAAATCATTATTTTCAAAACCAATAATCTTATTTAAAATAAGATTTTTTCTATTATCATTTATATTTTTCTTTATAAATAAACTTTTTATGAATATGCAAAATAGTAAACTAGCAAAAGATATACTTAATATTCCATATACAAAAATATTATAATTATCATTATTTACTTCTACTGGAGCACCTTCACTTACAAAACCTTGTCGTTTTAATTCTTTTCTAACATTATTTATATTTGAATTTTTATCCACTTGCAAATAATATTTATCAGTTATCTGATTTTCTGATAAATTTATTTTTGAATTTTTATCTAAAAACATTAAAGTACTTATTGATACAAAACAATCTCCCATGGAATAACCACCATAATTTTGATTATATGTTCCAACAACTTTTAAATCTAAATTTTTAGTTTCTATTGTTTTATTTTTTTTATAATCAAAAACAGAGTACTTTATAGTAATAGTTTTTCCAATTAAACTTTTACCATCAACAATTTTATAATTTTTTAAATCTATATTTGTCTCATCATATGGATATGGATAATAATTTTCTGGTATAACTATCTCATCTTGTTCTAATAGTTTAGAATAACTATATGAATGTAAATGTGTATTTTTTGTTAATGGATACAACCAAATAGAAGCATTAGAATCATTATTTATTCCTGGTGTCATATCAAAATATTTTTGATGAATAATATCTGATACATGATTAATTTGCTTTAGCTTTTCTATTACTTCATCTTTATTTTTATTATTGCTTAAATCAACGCTTACCATATTAACTAAATTATTATAGTTATATATGCTTTTTATTGTTCTATAATAGGTTGAAGAGATAGTTATAGAAACTACAAAAGAAAAAAAACAAATAATATTTATTAATAGTAAAAATAGAGATTTAGGATTTCTTTTTATAAAAATTATAGAATAGTTTAATAAATCACCTAAATTCATTTTGTACCTCTTTTAAAAGTCCATTATCCAGTTCATAATTTATATCTGAATATTTGTATATTTCATTACTATGTGAAACAACTATTACACATATTCCTTTTTCAGTTAAACTTTTTAAATAATTTAAGACTACTTCTTCATTTTTCTTGTCTAATGCTCCAGTTGGTTCATCACATATAAGATAATCCGGATTATTAACTAAAGCGCGAGCTATTGCAACTCTTTGTTTTTCACCACCAGATAAGTTTTTAGGGAAATGATTTGCTCTGTTTCTTAAGCCAAAATTTTCCAAAATATTTAAAGCCAAAACATTTCTATTCTTTCTTAAAATATTTCTATTAATCAACATAGGAACTATAACATTTTCTTTAGCAGTAAGAAACTCGTTTAGATAATATTCTTGAAATATAAAACCGATTTTTTCTTTTCTTAAGTTAGAAAGTTCATGTTCATTTAATTTATTTATTTCAATACCATCAATAATTAATTCACCATCATTTAATTTTTCTATTAAACCTAATATATTAATTAATGTAGTTTTCCCTACACCAGAATGTCCAACTATTGAATACATTTTTCCCTTTTCAAATTTTACTGAAACACCATTTAGTATATCTATTTTTTCTTCATTTGTTTTAAAATATTTTATAGCGTTTTTTAGTTCCATATAACCACCTCTATTTGTTACACTAATTAATTACAACTGAATTCGTTATTGTTCCAGACTTCCCTGTTACATAAAAATGCCAAGTTTTATTAGTCATATCACTCCATGTTTTTCTAGAACTAATATTAGCACTTGCTACCGAAATAGTTTGAGACGACTTTTTCTTATCCAAAAGAGAAGTACCAGTTTTTGGTTGTACCGCGTATGAAGCTTTTGTTTGCCCACCAGCTATAGTAACTGAGCTAATTTCAGCTATATAACTAGCTGTGTCTCCAATTAAATAAGTTTTAGACCCAACATCCTTATTTTTTGTAGATGTAGTGACTTTAAACGATGCAACAGTTAAAGCCAATACACTAGTACTTAAAAAACAGGCGCAAATTATTAGTGTCGTCCCAACTTTATTAATCTTTCTCATTTTCTCACCTCCTCGTACTAAAATTCAAAAGAAAAACTACCTTTTTCTTTCTATCTTAGTATAAAAAAAAATAAAAAATAATTAACCTCTTCATTTGCGAATAAGTATCTTTTTTGGAGAATAAAGTATTTATACATAAAAAAATATGCTAAAAAAGCATATTTAAATAATCGAAATTGAGCTTATATAATATTTATCATTAATAAGTTTAAATGTAAATCTATTTTTTGATAAGCTATTTTCAGATGTTTTCAAAGATTCTCCACTGTTATAGTCTTTCAAAGCCACATCCAGATTGTTTATATTATAAAGTTTACTTTCTTTTACTAAGGCTGTTATACAATCAACAACAAGTTCCCCATCTTCTTCTTTGATGTTAGTTATTTCCATCAAAATATTTTCACTAGCATTTTCTTTATTAGCAACAGCCATATAACTTGCATTAGATAAGGAATAAGCAAAAACTACTCCATCAACTTGAAACGAACTTGGTTCATATCCATCTTCACTGCCAAATATAGCTACATACGAATTTTTTAAATCTTCTTCTTTAACAGAATAAATCATCCCATCTTTTGTAATAGAATCACTTGAAAGATTATTATAAGCAATTGCAAGTTTATCTTTAACATCAATCTTACTTATATCAAAATCCCCTTTTAGTAACGAAACATTATCAATTTTTATGTTATCTAAAATGTTTCCATATTTATTCATGTACCATTTTAAATCTTTCACTAACGCAGTTGTTGTAGTTGTTGTAGTTGTAGATATTTTTATATCCTTTACAACATCTAAATTACCAGTTACATATAATTTATAGATTAAGAAAATCGATCCTGCCATTAACAGCAAAATATAAATATATAATCTTACGATTTTGAAATTTTTACGACGAGACATCTTCTTCTCATCTTCTTTAATATTTTCTTTAATATCATTTATGATTTCATTAGAAATAGTTTCTTTTAAATTTTCTTTATATTCTTCATTGATGCGTTCATTAACATCATTTAATACATTTTCACATAAACTAGAACGAACTTCATCATTTATTTCCTCAAGCACACCTTTTCTAATATTTTCTTTTTCTTTTTTTGTTAAATAAGACTTTTGTTTATTATTTACATTTTTTTTACTGTCCATTTACAACACCTCATAGTTTAATTATAAATTAAATATACAGTAAAATCAATTATTTATGTGATGGTGTACAGTTGGAGATGACACATTTAAGGTATCAAATGTATAGCCATTGTTCAATCCATAAACAATAATATCCTCGATTACATCAATTGTACTTCTTTTAATATCATGCATTAATACAACTGATTCATGTCTTTTACTTATTCCTGAGGTAACATTGCTATATATTTGACTAGAATTTGCTCCTGCTGCATCATTTGAATCAACATTCCAATCAAAATAAACATATCCTCTTTTTGTCATCTCATTAGCAATAGCTGATACAACGCCTTTTGAGTGTCCCCTACTTATTGTATTAGAACTACCTCCAGGAAATCTAAATAAATTAGTTTTTGACCCGGTATATTGTTCTACAATATTGTTCATATCATTAAAATCTTTTATATAAGTTTCGACACTATCATAAACACTCCATTTATGAGTTAATGTGTGAACAGCAATACTATGTCCCTCATCATGTTCTCTTTTTATCAAAGGAACATAAGCTTTAAATTGATTAGTTACAAAAAATGTTGCTTTAACATTATATTTTTTTAAAATATCTAAAAGTTCTTCAGTGTATCTTCCAGGGCCGTCATCAAAAGTCAAATAAACTACTTTATCCCTATTTGGAGATATAGGATTATTGATTATTCCATCATAAACAATAACTGTACGCGTTTTTACACTTGTTTTAGTTCCACTAGTAACACTGTATTTAATTTCATAGGTTCCGACTTTAGTTGTATCAACACTTCCTTCAATTTTAACCTCATCATCTATTTTGTTTTCACAAGCATCAAAAGCAATCGCTCCCTCTTCGGTATAAGTTTCATTTTGTTTAACATATACAATTTCTCTCCCGTTTAAAGAGATTTTAGGACTAGGTTCTTCCGTTTCAACTATAGGAATTTCTTTTGTTGTTTCATTACCAGAAGAATCAACAACACTTAAAATAACTTTATTAGCATCTATTTTTTCCTTAACTTTGTCAGTTATTACTCCATCATAATTATCTTCCGCCGAATACTCAATATTCAATTTTCCATCTTTTTGACAAGAAAATAATTCAACTTGTTGCATATTTGTTTTTATTACAGGAGGAATATTATCAACAACATTTACAATTCTCTTTGCAGTGTATGTTGTATTATTATATGTAACCTCATATGTATAAGCATATTGGCCTAAATTATTTGTATCAACATCATTTTTTACATTTATTTTTAATTCATTCGTTTCAATTTTTTTATTATTCTCTAAAAATTCAAATCCGGCATCAGTATAATCATTTTTTATTGATACATCAACACTAGTATTTCCATTTAACACTAAAGAATACGTTTTTCTAGGTTGAAACATTGATTTTGATAAAAACATACTTATAGTAAACAAAAATAAAGCTAAAATAATTCTAGTTATTTCAACATAAACATCATTTATTTTAATAAATTTTCTTTTAACTCTACGCATACTAACACCTCTATTTCTTATTATATCACTTAAACAAAAATATATATATTTTTAAATTTAATAAACATTTTACTTGACATAAATATACAAATTATAGTATTATCTATTTGCACGGCCCGTTGGTGAAGTGGTTTAACACACATGCCTTTCACGCATGCATTCATGGGTTCAAATCCCGTACGGGTCACCAATTTATAATTAAAACGACTTTTAAGGTCGTTTTTTTTATTTATTATTTTTTCTATTAAAAGCATTTTTTAGACGTAGCTTAATTTCATTAACAAACGAGATTGGTTTTAACTCTTTTTCATCATCTGGAAGAACTAGTTTAGCTTTTCCACGTTTAAACCAATAAACATCATTAAGCGACATAAACTTTGAAGAAAGTGTATTATACCTTTCAAATAACTCTGGATGTTGTTTTTGCTCTTCAGCTGACATCATATTTACTTTAGATGCTATTTCATTCTTTTCATTAATAATACATACTCTTAATGCATCCATTTCTTCATAGCTTAGATCTTTTATTTCGTCATAATCAACAATTTCTTCAAAACTAGTTAAAAATTCAACTGATTTAGGATTTCTAAATTCAATAAAATCATTTTCGTTATCCTTACACATAATGAACATATCAGTATCCTTGCTTGCTTCCCTAAACAATATAGAAAAGACTTCACTAGTTAAAAATTCAAGCCTTTCTTTTTCTAAAAGTCTTTGAAAATCAAGAACTTGTATATAAGCTACACCATTTCTAATAATTTTCATACATTCATCTCCTTGAATATCTATACTATCATAAATAAGAATTACTAACAAGTATCACATAACTTTTATTTAGTTATTTTTTTCATTTCTATTTTTCTTTCATAAATTGTTTCTAAACTACTTGTTTTTTCCTTTTTTACTTTAACTATAAAATATAAATTATCTTCAAAGTTTTTCTTAATAGTTTCAGTAAACTTATCATGTTTATTATTGCTTTCAATATAATTAAAAGCACTATAGAATTCCAAAGTTTTAGTCAATGATTCAGCTGATGAAAAGTCATCACTTTGAGTTAAAAATTCCATATACTCGTTTCCAATTTTTACATAATATCCTGCCGTTATTCCATAGATTTTATAATCATCATTATTAAAAGTAGCAGGAGTTGAATAAAACATATGCATATCATTATTGATAAAAGCATGAATAGTCGAAATACTAACATCATCATTATTTACAGAAGATATATATATTTTACTTGAAGTACTAAGCTTATATATAACTAAAACACTTATAGCAAGCAAAACTATTAAGGTTACTATTATAATTTTAGGACTATTAAAAAATTCTTTAACTTTATTCATTTTTCCCCTCCTCTTTCTTTTTTGAATATGTATTTGGATTTATATTTTGAAAATTAACTTCAAGTGTCATATTTAAAGTATCAAGCACTGTCCCAGCCGGAATGTTTGAGCTTTCTACATAACCATAGTTATTAAAACTATATTTAAGATTAACTAAATTACAAAAATTAATAACTTCACTTTCACTCCATCCACTAATATCAGGCATAGTTATATTCTTACTATTTGTAAGCAAAAAAACTTTCGAACTTTGACTTGTTTTCACACCCGCTTCAGGATATTGTTTTATAACGCGACTTCCATCACCGATAATCAAAGGAGTTATTCCCTTGCTTTGTAAAGAGGATATAGCAGCAGTTACTGTTTTATTAACATATGAGTCAATATCAACTATTTTGCTTGCATCTTTATCGCTTACTCTAGTATCAAGGTTTTTATATTTAGCAACACTTTCAACCATCTTTTTGATAATTGTTCCCATATTTTTACTAGTACCATGAAAATCTTTTACAGCTACATATAAAATATATTCTGGATCATCTTTCGGAAATATTCCCGCGAATGATTTTATTACATTGTAATTTCCAACAACATAACTACCAGTACCATTTGTATAGTTAGCTGTACCAGTTTTACCAATAAGTCTAACTGAATCTGTATGATATACACGTCCAGTTGCACCGGTATCAGTTCCATTAACAGTTAGATCCATAAGTTCTTTAACTTTATTAACAGTTGATGTCGAATACACTTTTTTAAGTTCTTTCTTACCACCTTGATAAACAACTTCATTTTTATTTGGATCAACAATTTTATCAATAATATATGGCTTCATAGCAGTTCCATCATTTGTTAATGAAGTAAGGGCTTGAATCATTTGAATTGGAGTTATTGTTATACCTTGTCCATAGGAAGCAGAGGCCACTTCAGTTTCATATTCAAAATTTATATCACCCTTATATTCGTTCGCAAGTTCAATACCAGTTTTTTCACCAAATCCTAAATTAGAATAATATTTAGTCAACCCTTGTTTTTTTAATCTTTTTGATAAATTAACTGCTGCAACATTAGATGAATATGTAAAACCAACATCATAAGTAATATTTCCCCAACCGACTTTATTCCAATCTTTAATTTTATAATCAGCTACTTCCACTGTACCTGACTTATATAATTCATCACCTTTATATAATCCTTCTTCTATAGCTGAAGCAAAAGAAAATATTTTCATTGTACTTCCAGGTTCATATGTATAGGAAATAAGTGGATCATTATAGTTTTGTAAATCAAGTTTATTCGGGTCAAAACTAGGTGAAGTTGAAGAACCAATAATTGCACCTGTTTTAGCATCAGCAACCGTTATAGTTACCCAAGAAGGATTATAAGTTCCAAATTCTGATACAGCATTATCAAGAAATATTTGAACTTGTTTATCCAACGTAAGATAAACATCATACCCATCCTCGGCTGGTGTATTTTGACTTACTTTATCAGCCATTTGATAACCATAAGCATCATGTTGGTATGTAATACTTCCATCTTTTCCTTTTAAATACCTATCACAAAATTTTTCGATTCCAAGTTCTCCAGTCATCTCATCAGTTTCTTCATTTTTTTTGGCATAACCGATTAAATATGAAGCAAAATTACCATTTTGATAATATCTCTTAGATGATTTAACAAACGCGATACCAGGAAGATCAAGTTCTTCAATTTTTTGTTTATCAAGTTCACTTAAATTTTTACCACCAGATCCAAATTCGACTTGATACTTATTTTCTACGTTTAACCTTTTAAAAATATATTCATAGGTCATTGTCTTATTGATAGGTTCTAATACTTCTGATAGTTTTCGTGCTGTAGTTTCTTTATCTACAACATGTTTTGGATATCTTTCATCAGTAGTTCTACTAGAAGAAAGATAGGCAATTAAAGTATAGGAATTAACATTTTGAGCTAAAAGATTATTAGCGTTATCATAAATATTACCACGTGTTGCATAAAGAGTTTTAGTTGTTGTACTTCTAGCTTCAGCGATTTCTTTCAAATTAGAGCCTTCTACGACGTCATTTGTTGCCACATAAGCAAGTTTTACAAAAAAAAGCACAAATAAAAGAACAATACAAATTATAAAAACAAAATTGATTTTAATTGTATTGTTCGTATATTTCATGTTTTAACCTCACTTATTATTTAATAACTATTATATTATCATTATTATAGCTTAAACCATTACTCTTTGCAACATTTTGAATAGTGGATAGACTTGCAAGTTCATCAACTTGCATTGACAAACTTGAATTAACGTTTTCTTGTTTTTCAATCTTCTTCTTCATCTTTTCAACTTCAATATTTGAGCTTGATAAAGTAGCACTTGTATAAACAACCATAATAGGTGTCATAAGCGCAAGTAAAGATAAAACTGCAATAATTAACTTTTCTCCTTTTTTAAATTTAATTCCTTTTTTTGAAGTTGATTTTTTCATATTTATACCCTTTCTATTACTCTAAGTTTAGCGCTTTTGCTTCGTGAGTTTTCATTTATTTCATCGTTTGATGCAACAATTGGTTTTTTATTTATTAATTTTATTTTTGGCTTATATTCATCAGGTATATCAGGGATACCCTTAACTATTTCTGGAACTTCACTGGCATTTTTAAATATATGCTTAACTATTCTATCCTCTAAAGAGTGAAACGTTATAACAGCAATTCTACCTTCACACTTTAATAAATCTATAGCATCAGGCAAAACATTTTCCAAAACACCAAGTTCATTATTTACTTCAATTCTTAATGCTTGAAATATAACTCGTTCTGGATGTCTTGTATTATAATAACTAACCGGAACGCTTCTTTTTATAATATCTACAAGTTCTAATGTTTTTTTTATTGGTCTTGAAGATACAATATTTTTAGCAATACTTTTAGAATATTTTTCTTCAGCATACTTATAAAATATATTGGTTAATTCTTCTTGACTATAATTATTTACTACATCATATGCGCTTTTTTTTGCCGTTTGATCCATACGCATATCTAATGTCGCATCTTTCATAAAAGAAAAGCCACGATCTACATTGTCAATTTGAGGAGAAGAAAACCCTAAATCAAATAGAATTCCATCAACCTGAGTAATTCCCCTTTCCATAAGTTCACTTTTTAAATTAGAAAAGTTAGAATGAATTATCTCAAAATTATCTCCAATCTCAGATAAAACTTTTTTAGAGTAATCAATTGCTTCTAAATCTTGATCAAAAGCATAAAGAAATCCTGTTTTTAATCTTTTTAAGATTTCTTTACTATGACCAGCATATCCTAATGTACAATCAACGTAAATTCCATTTTCTTTTATATTTAGTAGTTCAATACTTTCTTTAAGTAAGACACTATAATGCATTATAATCACCTGTAGTAAATAAATTTTCTGCTATACTTGCAAATCTTTCATCATTTTCATTTAGGAAATTATTCCATGAATCATTATCCCAAATTTCTAATCGATCGTTTGCGCCGATAATGACACATTCACGTGTAATACCGGCATATCCGATCAATGGGGAGGTAATGCTGATTCTTCCACTACGGTCAAATTCAGCTTCGATAGCGCCAGATAAGAAAAATCGAACAAAGTCACGAGCATCTTTATGTGTAAATGGTAAAGTTTTTAATTTATCGACGATTTTTTGCCACTCGCTGGTCGAATAGACGAATAAGCATTTATCTAGTCCACGAGTAATAATGATTTTATCTCCTAATTCGTTTCTAAATTTACTCGGAAGAACTAGTCGATTTTTATCATCAATATTGTGATGATATTCACCCATCAACATAAATTTCCCCACTTTCTTCCACTTTCTGCCACTGTCTACATATAATATACACTAAAATATCACTTCAATCAATCTGTTTTTTATTATTTTACAAAAATATACATAAAAAAATTAACGGTTTAACGCGTTAATTCTAACTTTCTATCTTTTGTTGATTCAAAGCCTCTTATATTGGGTTCAGAATCGCAAGAATCTACAATTCTCTCTTTTTTTATTATTTCAACTGCTTGATTCTTTTCTTCATCAGACAAATCTTCTAAATTTATTAAGTATACTTCAAATCTACTACTATCATCTATTTCTTTCAAGGGAACAAACAACTTATTATCAGGATGAGTATTTATCGGATTTTTAAAATTGCTACCTATAAAAGCTACATAATCATCTCCTATTTTACCAATTGTAAAAGGCTTATCCAACATTAATGCCATTTTTTCAATTTCGGATAACTTGTATGCCAAATTTGGAAGTTTTCCATTCAAATAAATTTTTCCACATGAAATATGTGAAGTAAGAAAAGAGTTAAAATACTCTTCTTTTATATCTTTTAAACGAATCAAATCTATTGCTTCAATTAAATCATACTTAGTTTTAGCATTTATTATGCTATTTTTCTCTTCACTAGTTAAATATCTCTTTTCGCTTTCTTGATATTTTTTTTGAGTAACCTTTTTTATCACTATATTTGAAAAAACAACAGTATAAACAACATTAATAAATGGTATAAATTTAATAACATCACCAATCATAAAAAACATATCAAAATATCTTTGTTCTTTATTATTTAAATGTTTACCTCTTTTCAGTATAAAACCTTGTTTTGCAAATATTCTTGCAATCCGATAATTCATTAAACTTAACAAAGCATCCTGCATTTTAAGGGTTTCGTACGTAAAAAACACATATATAAAAAACATTATTACAAAAAAAGTCATTTTATATTCTCTTTTCTAATTTAAATTCTTTATTTAAGGAATAATCATTATTATCCTTTTTATTTCTTTGCTTATATCTATTTTCTCTAATCATCAAAATTAAAGCATCAATATCTTTATCAGTTAAACTTTCTTCATCGATTAAAAAAACTTTAAAAGAAGCATCAGTTTTAAAATCATTAATAATTTCATAAATATCATTATCAAAAGTCTTAATATTTCTAAATATTCTAGCTCCAATTAAAGCAACCGAAACTCCATTTATCTTTCCCAAAGTAAACGAAGTATTTAAATGTTTTGCCATAAGTTTTATTTCATCTAATGTATAAGCAAGTGGACATAGTTGACCATTTAATGATAAAATCCCATTTACTATAACTGATGTTTTAAATTGAGATGCAAAATACATTATACCCATATCCGCAGTTGCTACATCGATAATAACACTTTTTTCTAAAAAATTATTACTTTTTAGAAATTTATTTCTACTTTCTTCTGATAAATAAAACTTGTCTTTATCTAGGATCTTACCTGACTCATATGTTTTAATGGTTTCTTGAGTAAGAATTAAGGCTCCTAATATATTAACAAAAGGAACATATTTAAAAAGTTTAGATATAAGCGTAAGTAAACCAACATAGGTTCTTTTCTTTTTATCAATTATTGGATCACAGTTTAAAAGATACCCCTTTTTAGCAAAGCTAAACTTAACTCTATAAGAGATTTTACGAATAAGTTCATTATATATTCGACTAGTTACTATTGTAGAAATTATATATAGTAAAACAAATGCTAAAACATACATATTATAACTTTCTTTCCAATTTTTTATCTTTTGATGAAACTTCGTAAGTATTTATATCCATTTCAATTGAACAGGTACGCTTATTTTTTCTCATAATTCTAATATTTTCAACCAAACAATCAACATCTTTTTCATCACAAGATGTAAAAATAACAAATGTAGAGTTTTTAGCATCTTCAGAATTTATTATATTAAATATTTTATTTTCGCCATTAACATAGCTTTTAAAATTGTTTTTTTCATCCATTCCAACAAAAGCCATATTAACACATCCATCAGTTGCAAGTGTGTAAGAAACATTAAGGTTCTCACTTATGTATTCTACTTCCTCTAAAGTATAAGCAAGCGGAAGAAGACGAGTTTTATATTTCCTTAAACTCTTTTTATCTAAATCATTATCAACACTTCTTATATTTTGAAATAATTCGCTTTCAAGTAATCCCTTAAATTCTTTATGACTCTTTGTATTTTGTACATTATCATAAAAATCTTTTTCCTCATCACTCATAGGTCTAAGATAAGGTTTTAAAGAATCAATGTCATTTTCAATTTTTCTTTTAGCTGAATAAAATAGAATTTCTGTAAAAGCAATGAAACATAAAGGATATTGGGCCGATAAAACATAAAGAATCATAATTAATACACTTACTAAAGGCTTTCTTTTAAATATTGAAAAAGGTTTATAAAAATATCCCTTGTTAACTAAAATTCTTGAAAGTCTTGCACGTTTCATAAAATATAAAAGAAATTCCAAAACAAATATAAGTATTTTCATAAAATATCCCTCCAACGTAAAAAATATTATAATTAAAAACCCACTTTATTGCAAGAAAAAATATTCTCAAAAAGAGAATATTATCCAGCAAACATTTGAACCCAATAAGTTTTTCCATTTAAATTAAACTTTCCAAAGCCTACTCTCGTAAACATCGCATTTACCATATTTTCATAATGACCTGAAGTAGAATTTTTCCAAGCTTCACTTACAGCAGCAGCTGTTTTTTGACCATATGCAATATTTTCTCCTAAAGATCTAGCTGAAATATCTAGATCTCCTATAACACTATAGCACATATTCCCATCTGGTCGAAAATGAGAAAACTTTTTAGAGTAAGCCATTTCGATAGCTCGAATTGTGGCTGCCAAGTTTAGATCATCATCCATAGATAACAAAGATACATTAACCTCACTTCGATACTTATTAACATAAGAAAGCATTTCATTATATGTGCTTCTATTAGAACTTCTCACCGTTAACGCTTCTTCTTTTAAATCATCTGTAGTTGCTTTATAATTAGTAGAATCAATATTCGTACTTTTTTTCTTTTTAGATTTTTCTTCTTTTCTTCCATCATTATATACTTTATAAGAAACTTCATAGTTTTCCTTTATTACTGTTCCATATTTTGTATATTCCACAGTTTTTATTTCCTTTACAATCTTATAATCAAATGTCGTTGTTTGTTTTTTAGTAGTAGTTTTCTTAGTTGTTTCTACAGTTTTTGTTGTTAATGCTGTAGACACCTCTTCAGTTACCGGCGTAGTTGTATCAGTTGTAACTTCACTTGTCTCAATTGAAGTTGATGAAGTGCTACTACTAGAAACGGGAATAATTGTTTTTCCATCCTTTTTACCAAGAGTAAAAATAACAAATATGGAAGTAAAAACAACAAGAACAATAATAACACCAATAAATATTTTTTTCTTCATAAAATCACCTAATTCATAACTCTTTTAAACATTCTTTCAAGTTCATAACGTGTAAATGTAATTATCGTTGGTCTACCATGTGGACAATTATATGGATTATTACACAAAACCAAATCATCTAATAGTTTTTGAGCCTGCTCAAGCGTTATTGCTTCATTACCCTTAACACTCATCTTACACGCCATTGTTGCTGCTATATGATCGTGGAATTTAACACGATCAAACATATTCTTACCTTCAATTATAATATCAAAAATACATCTAATACTTTCAGTTTCTAATCCATTTATCAACCATGTAGGATGTTCTTTAACTACAAACGTATTTATACCAAATTCTTCTATTTTAAAACCCAAATCATTTAATACGTTCATATTTTCTTTTATCTTTAAAAATTCTGATGTCGTAAGTTCAATTGGAATTGGAAGAAGTAAAGGCGTTGTATAAATAGTTGCACTTTCAAGGCCTCTTAAAACACGCTCATAATTAATTCTCTCTTGTGCTGCATGTTGATCAATTAAATACATTCCCTTCTCATTTTGAGCTATTATATAAGTTCCTAAAGCAATTCCAACAGCATATAGTTCTTCTTTTTTTATTTGTTCGTTTTCAACTAAAGCAGGATTTTTAGTTTCATCTACTATTTCTTTAATATCCTCAAAAGTAGATTCTTTAGTAACATCTTCTTTTGGAGTCGTTTTAAAATCAAATTGAATCTCTTCGGTTTCTATCTTTTCAACATCTGATATTGTTGGATACTCATTTATTTCTTGGTATTCATATGTATCTATCTTTGGTATTAAAAGAGCCTTTTTTAAAGTGGAATTAACCGTTTCGGTAATAAGAGTTTTAAGTCCTTCAATTTTTGAAAATTTAATATCTTGCTTTGTTGGATGAATATTAACATCTATAAGAGTCGGATCAGTATCAATCATCATTACTACCACAGGATACTTTATATCCGGCTTAAAGGTATGATATCCATCATTTATAGCAGCATTAACTTCTGCATTTCTAACACATCTACCATTAACGATAGTTGTCATATGATTTCTATTACTTTTTAAAATACTAGGTTTACAAATAAAACCATAAATATCATAATCATCATTATTAGATTTAAAGTAAAGCATATTAGAACTAACTTGATACCCATAAATTTCATGAATCGTTTTAAGAAGATCAGAACTACCCGAAGTAAATACTATTCTTTTATCATTATTAGTTAAAGTAAAAGAAATATTTGGATGACTTAATGCTAGTTTTTCAATATATGTAGTAACATTAGAAAGCTCTGTAATATCACTTTTTAAATATTTTAATCTTGCTGGTGTATTGTAAAATAAATCATTAACGCTTATAGTTGTTCCACGTTTTTCTTGGGAAGCCTCATCAGTTATTAAAGCCCCTCCATTAATAACTATATGTGTTCCACTTACTCCAGTCGAAGTACGAAGATCCACTTTTGAAACTGACGCAATACTTGGTAATGCCTCACCACGAAATCCTAAAGTAGAAATAAAAAACAAATCATCTTCTCTTTTTATCTTACTTGTAGCATGTCTTTTAAATGACAAAAGAGCATCATCATGTTCCATTCCACTTCCATCATCAGTTACTTTAATTTGTTTAGTTCCACTCTCAACTAAATCAACAATTATAGTCTTACTATCAGCATCTATACTATTTTCAACTAATTCTTTGACAACTGATGAAATTCTCTCAACAACTTCTCCAGCTGCGATTTTATTAGCTAGATCATCGCTCATTACTTGTATTTTCATATATACCTCCAAAAATACTCTTTCTAACTTCTATATATTTAGGATCTATATTAAGACTTACTTTTGTTCCATTTTTTATAGATATAAAACCAATACCCTTTATAACTATATCTGTAGTTCCTAAAACTTCTATTGAATACTCAAAATCATCAAAACTTTTATAAACCTTCTTAGCAACATTTTTAGCATTTAAATTAGTATAAAAAGTTATTGGAGTTGATGAATCTACTTTTATATAATATTTTCTATCAAGTAAAGAAAGAATTTCACCTGATTTCATATTAAAACTATAAGCTCCAATATTTTCATCAATAACATCACATGAAACAAAATCATCAAAAACAATCCCTGGAGAATCAATTAAAAGAAGACCATTATTCAATCTTACACGAATAAAATCAAGAGTAGTATTCTTTTTATTGTTTACATTTATTTTAGAAATATCAGTATTAGTTGCCTTTATTAAATCGTTTATTAAAGTGCTTTTACCAGCATTAGTCATTCCAACTATATAAGTTTCTTTTATATTATTTTTTTCTAAATAATTTAAAATAGATGTAGCTCCATGAGAATTATTACCACCTTTAATTCTTATCTCTCCATTAACGTGATAATATTCTATGATGAATTTTTTTATGTTTTCACGTTTAACATGTTTAGGCAATAACTCACACTTATTGATTACAAGAATTTTATCGCGTTTTATACTTTTATATAAATCCATTGTATTCTCATTTATATTTAAAAAGTCTACTAAGAATATTACAAACTTATTATCCTTATTGATTTTGTTAATAATTTCTTTTTTATCCTTAGGAGTTTCTTCTAATTTTACCTCTCCATAGTGCATCATTCTAAAACAACGCATACAATATTTTGATGATTCCAACTTTTTTTCTGGTACATAACCAAGTTTTTCCTTATCAGTTGATTGTAGTTTTATACCACATCCAAAACATATCTTATTCATAATACCTTCCTTTTTTAAACAAATCTTTTTTTGTTATTTTTTTAATAATCACATTTTCTAATTTCCTATTTAATTTAGAAACAGCATATTCATCAATACTTATAGGATTTACAAGTATTGATGTAAAATTCATCCTATTCGCTCCTAAAATGTCATAAAGAAGTTGATCACCTATGCAAGCAATTTCTGTATCTTTAAAATCAAATAACTTAATAATTTTTTTGTATTTAAATTTAAATGGTTTAAATGAAAGATAAGCTGAATCCACACACAATTCTTCTTTAAATGATTCAACATTTTTTTTAAAATTATTACTTACAAGTATAATTTTAAAACCCATATCTTTAAGATCTTCAAATAAATCTTTTACTTTTTTGTTTGGCTTAGTAGAAGATTCAGGCATCAACGTGTTAGCAATATCAAAAACTAAGCATTTAACACCAGACGTTTTTAACAGCTCATAATTTATATCATATATACTTTTAAAATATTTATCAGGAACAAACTTATCTATCACTTCATCCACCTCATACTCTATATTTTAACATAATAAACATCAAAAAAAAATAATAGTTTAAACTATTATCTTCGGTGTTCTCCTCCACCATGTTCTACTCCACTAGGAGAAGTATAACAAGAGCCTATATATTCAAACAAGCTGTAGTTGTTAAATAAATAGTTACTCCCCAGAATTTGAACTCTCAACTTGATCAACTGATTTGCTAAAATCACAAGTTCCATTTTCATCCCAAATATTTGCCATAATCATTATTTGATTTACAAGTACTGGTAGGAAGAATAATATAACAGCTATTATTAATCTTTTTACAAGTCTCATTCCAAGTTTTTTAGCTTCACCATCAATTTCGCTTCTAGCAATTGCTTTTACAAATTCAAATATTGTAAGTCCAACTACTAGTAAAGGAGCAGCTATCTTTAGTATTTTTAAAAGACCATATATGTCTTTAGTTACATCCTCTCCTAAAGGACATCCAGTATAATAATTCCCCTCTTCCGTTTTTTTTGTGGATTCAGTCTTAGTTTCTTCAGCCTCGGCTGAAGCATTTCCTACAACATTTTTATCATAGGATTCTGCAACACTTTTATCAGGAGTTAAAAGCAAAGTGCTATCAGTAACTGATGTATAAACAAAATACATTGATGATGGGCAAGTAAATTCATTTTTACTTTTTTGTGCATCCGTTTGAGAAAAAATTGTGTTTAAGTCGCTACTTGTAATTTTAAGACTATATACATCTCCATTAAAACTTATATTTGTTGCATAATCTCCTGTAGTATATGGAGTACATGAAGAATCCAGGTTAGCTGATGCTGCTGAAGCACAAATTAGTTTGCTTCCATCTGACTTCATTCTAAAACTTGAATAAACAGTAAAATTTTTCATCCCCGAAACTTTTTTTGTAGAAATTGTAAATGGACAAGTCTTTGTCACTTTAATTTCTGATGCAGAATTACCCTTTTTACCTTCAAGTTTACCCTCTATATTATATAAATAAATATCATTACTAGAATCAGCAAAGTAAAAATAATACATAGATGAATTATCAAATTGAACGTTTATAACAGGACAATCCGTAGTCAGTTTAGAACTTGTAATTGCTTTTTCAAAATTTTTACTAGATAAATTACTAAGAGTAAACATCATAGTTCCTTCAGAAACGTATGTGTTTCCCCTTTTATAATACATTACACCTCCAAGTTTATAACTACTTGTTGATTGCCATGTTTTAGAATCAGTTTGATATTGTACATCATAAGATCCATCTTTATTTGCAATTGCTTTAATATTAAAATAACCACCATCAGCATATTGAACATTATAAGAGCAACTATACTTTTCCTCTGCAAATACATTTCTATCAAAAATAAAAAATAAAGATATAAACATTATTAGTAATATGCTATTTTTTTTCATACAAATCACCTATTTAAATTATAATTTATTGTCTTTCATTTATCAAGTTATTTACATTTTATATTCATATTATTTGACAAATTGTCATTAAATTTATTAGGTGATATTATGTTATTTTTAATTCATTTATTAAATCTTTTATCATTTTCAACAGGGTCTTATTCTATAAATGTTTTTCCTAACCCATTATCAAAAGAAGAAGAAAGAAAACTAATCGACAAAATGATCAATGGTGATAAAGATGCAAGAGCTAAACTAATTGAACATAATTTAAGACTTGTTGCCCATATTGTAAAAAAGTTTGAAAGAATAGAAAAAATAAATGATGATTTAATTAGTATAGGAACAATTGGTTTAATAAAAGGTATTGACTCATTTAAACCAGATAAAAAAAATAAGCTTACTACTTATGTGGCACGCTGTATCGAAAATGAAATTCTAATGTATTTTAGAAGTAATAAAAAAAACTTAAATAATGTTTCTCTAAATGATGCGATTGGACACGATTCTGAAGGAAATGAAATAAGTTTAATGGATGTCATAAAATCAGATGATGAAGATATAGCCGAAGCTCTTCACCGTAATGACAATATAAATAATATTGACTTATACTTAGGTATTTTAACTCCACGTGAAAAAGATATTATAATCAAAAGATATGGTCTATTCGATTTTGATGAATTAACTCAAAAAGAAATTGCTGATCAAATGCATATTTCAAGATCATACGTTTCTAGGATAGAAAAAAGAGCTATTTCTAAAATATATCGTGAATGTAAAAAGAAAAATATTGAACTATAAAACCACTAGACTAATCTAGTGGTCTAAAGAACTCTCTTATATCTACATTTAGAGCTTTTCCAAATTGCCATAAAGTTCCTAAAGAAAAGGTTTGATAATATTTTTCACTTTCAATATTCATGATAAATCCTACCGAATAATTGCTTAATTCAGCAAGTTTTTCTTGAGTTAATCCTTTTTCTTTTCTAATTCTTTTTAAATTTCTACTAACTAAATAGTAAACATAATTTTCGTCCATTCCAGTCATATAATCACCACAATTATATTTTCCCATAATGGACTTATTTTATTCCTCAGCAGTTAGTTGAGGCGTTTTTGACTTTATTAACAACTCCTAAAATAAAAAATATATCTGCTATAAGTAATATAAAATGTAAATAAATATTTAAAAGATAATTAAAGATAATATTTGTATCAACTGTTATATAAATAGCTCCATAAAAGCTTATTAAAATAAATGATGTTATCAAAAGTATCGTATAAATGTTATGACCATTTTTCGTTTTATTGAATAAATAACCTGTAATAATTATAAAAATTATTGTAACCACATAAATTATACTTTTATAACCATTTACTAAAAAGAAATTAATATTATTCTCATACTTTTTGTTTTCATAAGTAACCATTTTATATTTTGAATTTACGTAATCTTTTAAATCTTTTCTTACAATATCTTTATCAACATTTGTATCCTCATATATTTTATCTATCACTTCACTTTTATTAATAGTTTTTAATTGCAATCTTTTAGACATTACAGTTAAAGAAAAAGAAGTAATAATAATTGTGAAACTAAATATAACTGCAAGTAAGAAATTATATGCTTTTTTCATATTTGCCTCTAATCAATAAATAATACAAATATATTCCCAATAAAGATGCACTTGAATCAAGCAAAACATCACTTACCTTGGCAGTTCTTGCCCTAATAAATAATTGATGCAATTCATCACTTCCAGCAAAAATCATACAAAAAATAGCAGAAATAATAATTGCATGAGAGGTTTTAACATCAAAAGTTTTAAACATATTAATAATTAAAAATCCTAGTACAAAGTAGACAAAAAAGTGAGCACATTTTCTAATCGGAAAGGTTAATTTTTCCCGATTATCTTCTTTTATTTTAAAAACATTTCCAATATAGTTAACAACTTTATCCGAAGTACCTTTAGAAATATCTCCATTTTGATTTGAATAGCCAAATATTAAAGTACACCACACAATAACTATAGTAATTGATAAAACCTTTTTAATCATTAAAAGTCTATTCTCTTTTCTATATAATCATCTGCTGTTTTAAAAAAATCTTTAATAAATTTCATATCAATATCTACTTTTTCACCTACTAAGGTATTTATATCATATTGTAATAACAAATCTTTAAAATTAACTGTATCTGTAATTACTCTTTCCCAGCAATTAATATATGAAGACCTAAAATCTATTTTTCTATACCAACTTAAATTAAGTTCTAACACATCTTTAAATTCTTCAACCTTCAAATATTTTTCTTTTGCCTTTTCTATTTTTAATGGTGATTCAAAATTTGAAGAAATATAACCGATTCTAGAAAATTTAGTATTAAACATTTCAAAAGTATCAACTACATCAAATACAATCGAATTAAGGGAATTAAAATAACTATGTTTCATAACTATAAAAACATTTTTATCATTGATTTCTATTTGTAATTCTGAATTTTTATTAAACACAACTAAAAAAGTATTATTTTCATTTTTAGGAATGATAGTCGGTTCTCCTAAGTATTCATATCTATCCAATATTTCTTTTGCTATATCAGTTAAGTTAAAATCAGGTACCTTTTCATAAAACAAAATAATTTCTTTCGTATTTTTCATATTTTTCCTACTTTCCATAATAATTTGTTAACAAAATATCTCTATTTTTATTTATATTATAATTAACTTTAGTCAAAATTGATTCATCACTTAAATCACAATCAGAACTTTTTATAAATGTTCCATCTGAAAACCACACAAAATCATCATGACTTGTTGAGAACACATCATCACCAAGATAATTCTTAGGATCATATGTTATATCCAACATATTAAGAAGTGTTGGTAAAATATCAGCTGTATCGAGTATTGTATCAACCGTTTTAGCCTCAATATCTTTTGACCAAATAATAAAAGGAGTATTTTGAAGTTCTTTACGATCATTTAATTTATTTTTTTTCATAGCAACATAATCAGTATCAGAATAACCATAAACATAATGATCACTTACTAATACTAAAACAGTTTTATCCAAAAGCTTACTTTTTTCTAACTTTTCAATTAGAGTTTTGATTGCATCATCTGTATCATGTACCAATGTTCTATAGACATATTCTTCTTCACCATATTTCTTTTTAGATAAAGTTTTCTTTATAGATTTATATACCTTATTATTAGTATTGTATTCTAAGTGTCCAGAATATGTTGTAAAGAATGTAAAAAATGGTTTATCACTTATCATAAGATCATATAAGTTATCATCACTTATAAAATTATAATCACTGAAATAATTCTTATTCTTATCAAGCAAACCTGAAGTTTGAAGATCATAAGCCGAATAATGCATATCATACCCTAAACGTTTATGAAATTTTCCGCGATTATAAAATGTTTTAGTATTTGCATGAAAACTTGCTACTCTATATCCATTTTTCTTTAACATATTAGCCACACTATAAGGATAAGTAACATCATCTTTATCATATATTGTCTCTTTATCACTTATAGCATACATTCCAGTATTACAAGCAAACTCTGAATTAATTGTTTGACCCCCGTTAAAAAAAGGTGAATATCTATTTGTAAAATTTAAACCCGTTTGACTAAGTTTATATAAAGTTGGAGCAGTTTCTTCATCAATTACCCAATTATCAACGCTTTCCATCATTATATAAATAACATTTTTACCTTTAAATATTCCCGTATAATCGTTATTCTTAGTCTCTACTCCATAAATATTATTATATTCATCAATTTTACTCTTAAGTGCGCTTTTATCAAGAGTTAGTAGATTATAAAAATATTTATATATAGCACGAGCATTATATTCATAAAATCCACTTATATACATTGATGCATTTGGATTAGTATAATTAAAGTATATACTTTTAGCATTATAATTCTCTTCCCAAGTTCTAACGTTTTTATTGCTTCCAAGCAATATATAACTAGTCGTTTTAAAAAGTAAACTTACAACAATCAAAACTAGAATAACAACAAATTTAGGCTTTGTTCGGACATCTTCATCATATTTGCTTAATACTTTAACGACAATCATACATATAAATGTAAATGCAATTGTTAAAAGCATACCAACACTCATGTTTGCAAATATTGAGTGTACATATTGCAATCCCTCTCCTGCAACAAAAAGATCAGAAAAAATCATAAATTTTCCTAAAGATTGCACATAACATATTTGAGAAAAAAATATAACATCAAGGATAATATTTAAGATAATATACACGTTATAGCGATACTTTTTAGGAACAAGATATAAGATGAGTAAAAATATAACCACCCAAGATAAGGAAAATAAAGCCCAAAGAATATGATAATGAAAACCATTGAAGTAATAACTATCCAAATTTATTAAATCGCGAGTAAAAATATTTGTAAATATACAAATTGAGAAAAATGATATAAACATAATTAAATAATTTATCAATTCAACATTTTTTATTTTTTTCATAACACACCTACTCAATTACTTTTATATATTCAATTACTGGTTGATTTTCTAAAGCAACCGTTCCATTGTTATCCTCAACATCAACATTTTTACAAACCTTATCAACTACATCCATACCATTTGTAACAGTACCAAATGCTGCATAATTACCGTCTAGATAAGTTGAATCACTTTGCACTATAAAAAATTGAGTTGATGCCGAATCAGGGTCACTGCTACGAGCCATGGATATTGTTCCACGTACATGGCTTATATTATTTGTAATACCATTACTTGAAAATTCACCTTTTATCGTATTTCTTGAATTTCCTGCTCCACCTTGCATCATAAAACCATCAATTATGCGATGAAATTTCAAGCCAGTATAATATCCACTCTTAACTAAATCAACAAAGTTTGTAACGGTTATTGGAGCCACATCTGCATCAAGTGTTGCATCTATCGTTCCATAATCTTTAATCTTTATTTCTATATTATATTTTCCACTTAAATATTCATCTGTTGCTGAATTATTTTTTCCAGTTAAATAACCACATATAATGATAAATAAAAGAATAGCTATAACTACTAAAATACTTTTCTTATTCATACTCTCACTTCCAAATCTATTTTTTTATTATTTGCATTAATTTTTCTACCGCTTTTAAGCCATCACTTAAAGCATCAATTACTGTTGCGTTGCCTCTAGTTGCATCTCCGCCAGCAAATACACGATTATCACTAGTAACATAATCATTTGCCTCTATTTTATAAAACTCATCCGATTTAATACCGCTTAGACGAGGAATCAAATCATTATGAGTCGTTCCAATCGCGATAATTACCATATCACATTCAATTTTTTCATATTTTTTAGCTATTTTAAATACGCATTTGTTAACTGTAAAAGCCTTATCAGTTTCAATTCTTACCGGTTCTGCATTAAAGATAAAATTCACGTGTTCCATTTTAGCATGCTCATATTCTTCTTTACGCATCTTTAAGAATTCTTCACTTTTTCGATAACAAATTGTTACATCACTTCCAAGACGAACCAAAGATCTAGCAGCATCACATGCTACATTTCCTCCTCCAATAACAACAACTTTTCTAGGAATTATTAACGGAGTATCAGAATCTGGAGCATGCATTACATTTATTCTTGTTAAAAGTTCATTCGCACTCAAAACATTTTTAGCCATAACACCAGGTATATTAAACATTTTGGGTACACCAGCACCTGTTCCTAAAAATATATAATCAAAATTCTTTTTTAATTCTTCAATTGTAATTGTTGCTCCAATCAAAACATCCGTTTTAAATATAACACCCATATTCTCAAGTTTATAAATTACATCATCAACTATTTTTTTAGGTAGACGAAATTCTGGAATTCCATAGATTAAAACTCCACCTAATACATGGCTTGATTCAAAAACAGTTACATCAAATCCTTCTTTTTTTAAATGATATGCTGAACTTAAACCAAATGGACCAGAACCCACAACTGCCACTTTTAAACCATTGCTTTTTTTTACTTTAATTGGAGTTTTATAATTGCTTACAAATCTTTCAAGATTCCCGATTTTAACACTTTCTCCTTTTAGACCGCGAACACATTTGGCTTCGCAGGTAAGTTCTTGAGGGCAAACGCGTCCACATACATCAGGCATTACACTTTTTTGACTGATGATTTCATAAGCACGCTCATATTCTTCATTTTTTATTGCCGATATAAAATCAGGAATATCAATTTCCAAAGGACATCCTTTTTTACACATAGGATTTTTGCAATTCAAACAATGATTGCTTAAAGAAACTGCCTCTTCACAACTGATATCTTTTTTTACTTCAGAAAAATCATATTTACTATTCACAGTTACCACAACCTCCATGATGAGTATCTCCTTCAATTTCTTCAAGATACTTTCTTCCTTCAATCGTTTTATACATATCCATTCTTTTAATTAATGAATCAAAATCAACTTTTGCTCCAATAAATTCTGGACCATCTATACATGCGTAGTGAATTATTCCGTCATAAAATAAACGACAAGCCCCACACATTCCTGTACCATCAATCATTATAGGATTCATACTTACTATTGAAGGGACTTTTAACTCCTCTGCTAGCTCTACAACTTTCTTCATCATTATTACTGGTCCAATAGTTATTATAAAATCATAACAAAGATCATCAACATAATCGGTAACAAGTCCAATATGGTCTGCTGTGTTATCCTCAGTTACGATTATAACATCGTCAAAGTATTTATCTATATCATCCTTTAATATGCAATTATCAATTGTTTTCATTCCATAGATTAAATCACATATAACACCACGTTTTTTTAGTTCAACAGCTTGAGGAATAACTGGAGCAATTCCAACTCCACCAGCTACAAATAAAACTTTTTTAGCCTCCATATTTAAAATGATTGATGGTTTTCCAAGTGGACCTAATATAGAAAAAATATAATCATTCTTTTTTGACAGATCATATGTTGTCTTACCTACAACTTGATAAATCATTGATACACAACTACCTTCGGTTTTATATATTGTTAATGGTATTTTTTCTGATGTTTCATCTGGCATAACAACAACAAATTGTCCTGGTTTAAAATGACTAGCAATAAGCTCATTTTCAACTACTAATTCAAATACATTTTTCGCGATTTCTCTATTCTTTATAATTTTATACATACTTTACCTCATCAATAACTTTAGTAGAGCCAATTATATCATCAAGTGAACGATGCTCTTTTGAGAACAACAATACCAATCCAATAATTTCAATAATATAAGAAATCATTGAAGAAAATAAAATAGCATAGAAATACGCTTGATTTTGAGGAATCATTAAAAGCAATAATTGAATAACCACAATAATATTAACCCCCATAAAAATACTTGATCCACTTAAAAGTGTCCTTAGCATTAAGTTAGATAATTTTACCTTTTCACCATCTTGCCTTACAACCTTTAATTTAAATAACTTTTTACCAAGAGTTTGTCCATTAGTAAAATATGCAAATAGTACAAAATATAAAAAGCTAAAAACTAAATAATATATATTGTTAAATAGCATTGAATAATCAATTTTATATATTTGTTTACTCATTTTATTTGAATAATCAACAACATTTTTAATAGTTGGATTTGTTAACACACTTTCACTTTCTGATTTATAATTTTCTCTGTATTCATCATAAGCAACTTTATAATTTTCTATAAATGGATTAACATATGATATTGATGAAAATATAGTTGATACAAATGTTACTAAAAATATATCTATTAAAAACGCTGATATTCTACGATAAACATACTTATTCATTTTTCCACCTCTATGGATATTATATCACGTTAAATAATAAAAAAAAATCTACAAAAATGTAGATTAATAGCAACCTCTAATAAAATATTTTATGTTTCTTTTAAAGTAATCAAAATAATTAGCTCGTTTTATATCTTTATCAACAGTTAACTCGATATCTTTAATTTTAATATCATTTGCATAGATTGTAAGTGTTCCAACAGTATCTCCAACTTTTAATGGCGCACTTACCTTATTCTTAGTTATTTTATAATTATATTTATTTTTTTCAAGAATATTAACCAAATCAACAGCATCGGTTTTTAATTTTAAATTAGCATATTCATCTTTACCTGATTTAATTTTTATTTTTCCTAAATTTTCATCACGTTTTAATACTGTTTCAAGTTTAAAGTTAGAAAATCCATAATTTAAAAGAGAAATAGTATCTTGATTTCTAATTTTATTGTTTTCTTCACCCATTACTACACTTATAAGTCTCATATTATTTCTTTTAGCTGTTGCTGTAATACAATATCCACTTTTAGTTGTATATCCTGTTTTTAATCCGTCTAATCCATCATAATAATTAAGAAGTTTGTTAGTATTAACAATCCATGTATTTGTTCCATTTGGATGAGCAATATAGTCTTCATAAATGCTTGAATATTCTAATATTTTAGGATGTTTTAGTAACTCACGAGCAATAAAAGCCATATCATATGCTGATGAATAATGATTATCAGAATCTAATCCATGTACATTTTCAAAATTAGTATCTTTAAGTCCTAATTCTTTTACCTTTTCATTCATTAGTTTAACAAATCCATCATGAGTTCCTGCAATATATTCGGCAACAGCATAAGTTGCATCATTAGCTGAAGCAATACAAATGGCTTTTATTAAAGTATCTAGTTTCATCGTAGTGTTTGCACTTAAGTATATTTGACTTCCTCCCATAGAAGCTGCACTTTCACTTATTGGAACCATATCATCAAGCTTAATATTTCCCTTTTCAATATTTTCCATAACAATTAAAAGTGTCATCATTTTGGTCATACTTGCCATAGGTAATCTTGTATGGCTTTCTTCTTCACTTAGAATAGTTCCAGTTGATTGTTCAATTAAAATACTTGATTTAGCACTAGTTTCGACTGCTAAAACTTTAAACGGAATTAATAACATAATTAATAGAATTATCTTTTTCATTTCTTCACCTACTTAATACTATGAATGTAAAAAAAAAGAAGAACTAATCTTCTTAATATTTTAAACTATCAAATATATTTTTAGCTAATCTAACTGAATCATTTGGATCAATGATTTCGCCATAATATATAATGCCATCGTAATCAAAAACATAATATATATCATTGTCATTTTTCTTTATTATTGAAGCAGTAGTCTTTATTTTTTTTATATAATATTGTTCAATATTTTTTGATTCGGCACTTTTACCTATTCCAAGGATTTCATTTACACGATCATAATATTTTGTCTTTATAACATAAGAAAAATAAATACTTGGTTCACTTTCTAAATAATTTTTTCTATCAAAATAAGAATTAATGTAGTATCCAAAGCTCAAATATGCATATTTATCATTATTTTTTACTTCTATATCATATATTGCCCTTTGATTTTTAAAATAATTACTTTTTAATAACTTTACTCCTAGTTCTTTTTCTAATTCATAAACAGTGTACGATGGATAGCAGTCTTTATCTAAGTTATCCAATAAAGCAAGAGAATAAGACTCAGCAACACACTTAGATGGCGAAACTAAATTAGCATTTTGGTTTATTTCTTTTACTGCATTAGAATTAATGTATATGTAATCTTTTTTTTGATAATCACCCTTTGTAACATGATAGTAAAATATATTATTTAATGTATCTTTGATATCATCAGCATATGCGATACAAAAGGTCATAAAAGAAACAAATATTAAAGATAAAAATAATGAATACATTTTTCTCTTTCTTTTATTTATCTTACTGATTCTATATATATTATTTTTTATTTTTTCCTTATCATTATCTAAAAGCAATAATTTATCAAATTCATCTCTAAATTCATTTTTCATATTTCTATTTCCTCTCTAAGTTTTTCTTTTCCTCTATGTAACCGCATTTTTATAGCTGATTCACTCTTATTCATGATTTTAGCAATTTCTTTAATTGAATAACCTTCATAATAATAAAAATATAAAGGAAATCTATATTTAGGATCCATTTCTCTAAGAGAAATAAATAAAGCACTTCCTGGACTTTCCTTTTTTATATCTGGAAGTTCTCTCGATACTTTAAACCAAGAAGATTTTAAATAATCCTTACATTCATTAACACATACCCTTATCAGCCATCCTTTAATTTTTTCACATTCATTCATTATCTTTCTATTATTATATAATTTATAAAATGTTTTCTGAGTAATATCTTCTGCATCTTGCCTATTAACAACATAACTATAAGCTAATTTGTAGATATCTCCAACGTACATATTATAAATATTCTCAAACTCTTCATTCATTTTTATCCCCTCTATAAATTATAATATCATCTAATTTAGCACCTTTCACATACATAACGATTTAAGTTTAAAAAAAGTCACAAAAAAAAGAAAAAGAAGTAAAAACTTCTTTCTACATGGAAATTCCTTGCATTGCATCATAATAACTGGCATAATTATGTTTCAAAACTCCACCAAGACCAGAAGCAGAAATAGTGTATGACCTCGATTTTGCCAGTGTAATATCTTTTTTTGCATGTTGATACGTTCCAGAAATAGAATTACCAAAATAATTCGAAGAGACAATTCTCATTTGATTAATAAATGGTATATAATCATCATATAAATTTTGACTTAAACCTGCCCCATTTGAAAATTTTTTCATATGGTCCATTGATGAAGCTTCTGTATACTCTGTTTTAGCTGTTCCATTTAAAACTGTTTCATATCCAGTGATAGAATAAGACGATGTTGACATATTATTTTCCCATCTAAGACCAAGGATATCAAAAGAATGATATTTTGGATTTGTTTTCCAAGTATTTCTAACTTCAATAGCATAATTACCGGACGTATATACCATATAAATTAATTCCAAAGTTTTAGAATTAGTTTCATATGTTTTTATACCATTAACAGTTGAATCTAGCATGCTAATTTTATGAAATTTACCATCACTCAAAACATGATAATTACTAGTATTTGAAAGTTTTAGCTCTTCTTCTGGAGTTAATTCCTTTTCATTTATTGATATGATATTATCAAATCTGTCATATATTGTAGTAGTTGCTATCGTTTTACTAATCTTATTTAAAACAATTCCATTATCGGTCATCTCTAACCCTAATTCTTTTATTTTTTTTATATCGTTTGATTCAACAGCCTTATAAACTTCATCGCTAACATTTAACGATATTTTTCCTACATCTTCGTGAGCATAAACACCATTTACAGTAGCAAAAAAAGTAAATAATGTAACACTTAATTTTAAAATTTTATTTTTCATTTTTTATTTTCCCTTTCTTTTATACAGATATTTGAACTCCTGCAACATTGTCATATTTTCCAATAGATGCTCCGTTGAATAAGAACACTGACCCTTGCCCCAAACTAGAAAACGAATATTTTTTACTGTTTTCCAAAGTGATATTAGAAATAGCATGTTCATAAGCTCCATAGACAGTTCCACCACTTTTTACAACTGCTGAAGTGGTAATTGTGTAACTAGAATCATTATTTAATTTAACAGAATAGCCAAAGCCAATATTTGATGACTTAAATGAGCTTGAACTATTAGAATACGCCATTGTTTTCGTACTTCCTTTTACATAAGCTTGATTTATCGTTATAGGAGTTGTATTAGCAAATCTCATTCCAATTAAATCATAGCTTTTAATATTAGGAAGCTTATTCCATATTACTGTTAAAGTAACTACACACCTGTCACTACACGCCTTAGATATTTTTAAATTTCTACTATTAGTAGTAATAGATGTTGATCGTGATTCATTTACCATTTTAGTTTCATTTGTAAAGATTTTTTGCTCAAATATATTACTAGCAGTTAAAATTTCAAACTCTTCTTTCGTTATTAGATTACTATATCCGCTGCTATAAAGAGTATCAATAAACTCTTGCTGTTTTAAAGACATAATAATATTATTTGAATTTTGATAATACTTTTCTGCTAAAACTGTTTTACTAAAAGTCATACAAATAAATAAAATCATTAAAAACAATATTTTTTTCAAGTTTTACCTCCTTTCACTTTATTATAAAAATTATTTTTAAACAAAATAAAGTGCAAATAACGCACATTTTTAAATGTGTATTATTTGCACATAGACTTTTTTAAAAATCAAGATAATCTTTTATTAAATTAATAAAATATTTAGTATAAGAAAATTCATAATTGTCACAATTTGTAGAGTTACATTTTAAAATATTATCAATAACTATATACGACATATCAGGATTAGTATAATTAAATTCATTTTTATCAACATCATACAAGATATTCTCATCATTTTTTGTAAGAATATAAAATTGGCGAGCAGAAATATTATAAAAAATATCATAATTCTTTTTCGTTAATTTACATGACTCACCGTCGCAATCAAAATTATTGAGCACTCCATTAGGAATTTTATTGTTAATTTCTACCAAGCTATTATCAGAAACAATTTTAGTTTTCTTACTTAACACGATTTTATTGTTTCTATATTGTCGTTCAAATTCTAAGTTTATTTCCTCATCATTTAAAATTATACTTAAATTACTTAAACAATCACTAATATGACTCATAAAAAAATTAGAATTATACCCACTAAAATCACTAATTACACTATTTGAATTTCCAGCATATAAAAGTGTAGATTTTTTATCCTTGGTATATATCAATTTTATATCATATGATTTATCCCCTATTGAACCAATTTTAAAATAAATAGTTTCTTTATTTATTATCATTATTCCATCAGTAATTTCATAATTAATAGATTTACCAACAAACTTATAAATTTCTATTGAATTAAAATTCCAGCTAAAGTAATATAATAATAATAAAAACATAATAATAAAAATGATTACTAAACTGAAAATAAATTTTATTTTAAATTTATTTTCAGTTTGCTTGATATATTCGGTAATAACATCATTATGACATTGTTCATTCTGATAAGTTCTTCGTTCACCAGCTATAAGCTCAGCAAGTTCAATATTAAATAATTTACAGATACTCCCCATAGTTTCAAGTGTTGGAACTGAATTTCCATTTTCCCATCTACTTATGTTTGATCTATCTATTGATATTAAGTTTGCAAGCTCCTGCTGGCTTATATTACGTTCTTCACGTAACCTTTTTATAAAAATTCCAATTTTTTTACTATTCATATAAAACCTCTTCGATAAATTAATCTTAACAAATTATAGTATAAAAAAAAAGAAGAACTAATCTTCTTAATTAAATTTGACTTTTTAATCTTGGAAGTTCAATTTCTTCTTCTACTTCTTTTCTCTTTGGTAAATAAATTTCTACATTTCTATCAGGAAGTTCAGATTCATCAACTATAACTATTCTATTGATAATAAATACATCAATTTTATATATTAACAAACCAATTATCCATAATGCAAATAATCCCATTGATAATTCATATAAGCTCATCATTATCGGATTAGAAAATACACTAAATTCATCAAAAGCTATGTTATTAGTATTGATATACTCAATGATTGATAAAAATATGAAGGATATTGTAAGTGGTAAAACCGAATTAATAAACTTTAATATTTTATTAGTATTTTTGCTTTTTAAAGTTACAATCATTATTGTAAATGAGAGAATCATTACTAGGACAAATTCTAAAGTTGTTGGAAAATATATTAGTTCAACTAACTTTGTAGTTACATTATTTAAAAATACTTTAACTGTACTTATATAGTTAACAATATAAAACATAAGTATAACTAAACTTGATCCAACTGCTGTATATTTAACTACTTTTTTATCCATTAATTTGTAAAAAATAACTGATACAGCAAATATAGCTATTTCTAACAAAATAAGTATAAATACTTTAGAATCCATTAATGATTTTAACGCATATTTTAAAATTTCTAAAATTGATAATTCTGGCATAATTTAACCTCCTTATACTAACTCAAATATAAATACTGTTTGAGTTTTTTTATCTCCTCTTGTACAAGTGATAAGAGTAAGTGTAGTTTTATTTTCATCACGATATATCGCGATTGTTCCATCTTTTGCTTCTAGATAAGTATTAACTAATTTATAAGTGTATACTTTATCATTATATGTAACATTTGCTTCATCCCCAAGATTTAATTTATATAACTTATCAAAAAATGAAACCGACGAGTTACCTCTATGAGCAGCAAGTATAAGATTACCATTTTTTACATCTGGCATACTGCTTCCCTTGATAAGCATAACATTATAACTAATACTATTGTATTTTGAGTTCAAGGATACAAATCCTCTTTTTAAATTGATTTTAGGGATATCTAAGTAACCTATATAATTGTAATTTATTACTGGTGTTGTAGTTTCTTCAGGTACAGTTTCATCAACTACTTCTTCAATAGTTTCTGCTATATCGACTTCTTCAAAGTATTTAAGATTTTTTTCATTGAATATATTCGATTTAATTGTTTTGAAATAAGTAAACAATAAGCAACTAATACCTAAGAAAAGTAAAAGAATGCCTAGGGTTACCTTAGCATTCTTTGATAGTTTTTCTAACACAGTAAGCTCCACCTATAATCAAGACTAAACCACCAATAATTAAAAGTGTACTAGAAGCTGCTGTTGCTGGAACAGGTACTTCTTCCCCTTTAGTATTATAGAATGTTACTAAATTGCTTTCGATAAAATCCCCATTTTTATCCTTAATTTTTAATGTTCCATTATCAAGTAATTCAAATGTTATTATTTCATTACTTTTAATATAACCAGCTGGTGCACTTTTTTCTTCAATTGTATAAGTTCCAGCATCCATAGTTAATTGATAATATTCATTAGTTGTTGTAAATTCTTTTACAACGTTTCCGTCTTTATTTTTAATTACTAATGTTGCTCCTGCTACTAAAACATCTGTTTTAGAATCTTTTTTAGCAATAGTTACTACATCCTTTAATACATTGATCATAACTACTTTATCTACAGCAACATAATTACCTTTTTCATTTTTAACATAAACGCTTCCGTTAGCATCTACTTTAAATTCGATTGTAGTTGTACTTAATTTATAACCAACTGGTGCAATAGTTTCACTTAAACTATATTCCCCTTCAGTTAAAATAATTTTTTTAACTTCAGTTGTAGAAATCCAATTATATAATGTTTTTCCTGTTTTATCTTTAACTACTAATGTTGCTCCAGGAATCTCTTTAGATTGAGTAATATCACTTTTACTGATATCAACTTCAAATTCAGTTTTGTTTCTTACTACCATTTTAATTGAATCTTGAATATTCACATTTTTATCAAGTAATTCATTATATAAAACTTTTTGATAATTATCATTATAGAAATAATAATAACCTCTTTGAGATTTATATGTTGAACCAACATTTAATGTAACAGTTATTTGTTTATTGTTTCCAATCTTATCTATAGGAATTTTTACTCTTATTCCTTCACCGCTTTTAACGATTTTTGATCCTGCTGGAGAACCTGTTAATGAATAACTTAGGTTTCCATTTAAATTAGCTGTGTTTATTTTGATTTCATTTGAAACAAAATATTCACCATCTTTTGTAAATGTAATATCTCTTGGACTAATTTCTAATTTAGCAACTGGTTCTTTATAGTTTTTTGCACCTTCATATAAATTATAAATTGCTTTACTTACTTCTTCAGTATCTTTATGACGTACAATATATTTTTTTACCTCTGGTACTAAATTAAAATTATTGTTGTTTAAATAATCTTCATAATACCAAACTGCCATTTGAGCAATATAGAAATCTTTATCAGTATCTCCTGTATTTGGTAGATTATTTAAAATGTAATTATATCCTACAGCAACTTCACCAGTTTTATTGAATGTTATTCCAGCTGCATAAGTATGAGACATGTTTAAGCAATAAACATATCCACGATTTGTTTTTTTGATAATTACTGGGAAGTTTTTTATATATTCAACCTCTCTTAAATTATCAGAAGTAACATTATCTGGAAGTGTTGTTGCTGCCGAAACAGAAGCAATTCCTCCAAATAATAATACAACAAGCATAAACACAAATGTCATTAATTTATTTCTCTTCATAATCCTTTTCCCCCTTGAATTGCTGCCTATTATATCACAAAATAAAAAAAATGCAAATTTTTTACCTACATTTTATAATTTTTTCGAGATAGTTCTATATTTTTCTTATAATTCACTCTACTTTTAGCATAAAATAAAGGAATTTATACACTTACACTGACATATTTGATATAATTTTCATACTGGAAGTGGTTTTATGAAAAAAATAGTTTTATTTATCTTATGTTTCTTTAATTTTACTATAAATGTATTTGCTTTAGATGATCCAACACTATATTCTAAAAATTATTGTTTATATGACTTAACTGATGACAAAATGATTTACGAGAAAAATATCCAAGAAAGAACAAATATAGCAAGTCTTACAAAGATTATGACAACCATAACCGCCATTGAAAAAATAAATAATTTAGATGATTATGTAACTATTACCAGTGAAATGCTTTCAAATATAAAATATGATGCTTCACTTGCCGGATTAAAAATCGGAGATAAACTAACTTATAAAGATTTATTGTATGCATCTATTCTTCCATCTGGAGCTGATGCCACTCAAGCACTTGCCTATTCATTAAGTGGAAGCATTAATAATTTCGTAAATGATATGAACGCTTTAGCAAAGAAAATTGGAATGGAAAGTTCTAATTTTGTAAATGTTACCGGTCTTGACATTGATAACCACTATAGCACAATAAATGATTTATTGAAAATGTTGCAATACTCTTTAAAAAATGAAACGTTTAAAACAATCTATACAACTAAAAGTTATACTTTATCAAATGGTTTAGTAGTAGATGCTACAGTAAAAAAATACAATAATTTAATGAAACTGGATATTTCAAGAATCACTGGTAGCAAAACTGGTTACACCAATAAAGCCGGATTATGTATATCCTCAATATTTGAAAGTAACAATCACGAATTTATTTTCATTTCAACAAATGCTGAATTTATTTATGGAAATTACTATAATTTAAAGGATAATTTAAATATAATGAATTTTATGGATAAAAATTATAATAATCAAATAACTGCTAAATCAACTGATATAATTAAAACAATTCCTGTAAATTTTTCTAATATACCTAAATACTATGTTCATTTAAGTAAAGATGCATTAGCTTATTTACCAAATGATTATAATAAAGATGATATAAAGATTAATTATAACGGAAAAACATCTATAACATTTTTAGATAACAATAAACAAATTGGAAAAGTAACTATAACTTATAAAGATAATCCTATCTATGAAGAAGACATATTGTTAAAAGATGTAAAAATAAATTTTTATCTATTAGTAATTATAAATTTATCAATTGTTTTATTTATTTTTAAAATAGTTAAAGTTCTTTTCTTTAAGAAAAAATAAACTAAATATTGATATCATGATCTATATCAATATTTTTTATTTGCTCATTAATTATTAAACTACCTGTATTGAGTAAAATATTAGCAATGGATACAGCCGTTTTTAATGACTGAATTAGAACTTTTGTCGAATCCAAAACCGAAGGAGAATCAATACCTTCATAGTCATCAACTTTGACATTATATATCTTCTTAAAATCAAATGTTACATTTTTCTCAATCGTATTTACATCTAATCCAGCATTTTTTAAAATTTGTCTAAAAGGAATACATAAAGCATTTTTTAAAATACAATTATCTTCTAAAGTTGATGATATTTTTAAATAGGTATATCCAGCTCCTATATTTACACCTTCCAAAGCTGAATAAGTCGCATGAATTGCATCATCATAATGCATTTTGTTTTCTCTTGCTTCACTTATAGTTTTTCCACCTACCTCAATAGTTGCAAGTCCATCAGAGAGCATTGAAATACGTCTTTCATAGTAATTGATATCAAAGTCATCATTGATATATTCTAAATTACTTTTATTTTCTTCAATATAATCTGCTAAATTATTATCAAAATAAACATAAGTTTTATCTTTATTGATAACAATCTCTTTAACTACTCCAACATTATCGTAACTAAATTGATTCTTATATTCCCTACAACTACATATTTCCAGTAAATCACTCATTAAAAGATATTGTCTTTTTCCAAATTCAGGATTTTTTAACAAATATATTTTTAAATCATTATCGTAGTTAAACGATAATATCTGATTTATTACATCTTCATCATAATCAGCAGCAAATATCAATAGATTTCTTTTATCAATAAAACATTTATTTATTAAACTACTCAATTTTTCAATATCATATATACTTTCAGAAGTAACTAAAACATAAGGATTTTTTAATTTTATACTTGAAGTTCCTTTAAAGAAAAAAGGACTTGCTAAGTTAGTGTCAAATTCATATCCTTTAAAATATTTAACACATGTTTCTTCTTTATTACTAGTTGTTATTGTAACTCCAGCAATGTTTCTTATTTTTTTTACAACTTGATAAATATTTTCTCCTATTTTTTCAGACTTTGAACTAGTAGTAGCTATATTTTTTAAAGCATTATCATCAGGTTTAAAAGATTCTTTTATTATCAAATCTTCTATCATTTTTTCATCGTTTTCTAATTTTTTTTTCACTTCATATCTACTCATCCCACAACGTATTAAGTCATTAGCATTACTCATTATAGCTTTTAATAAAACAAGAGCTGTAGTTGTTCCATCCCCAACTATTTCATCAGTTCTAATTGATGCTTCTTTTAATATTTCTAAAACAGAATTAACACATACATCATCACTTTCAATATTTCTAGCTAAAGTTACACCATCATCTGTTACAAAAGCTGGTAAAGACGAACTAGAGATAATAGAATTATTTCCCTTTGGCCCAAGCGTTGATCCAACAGTATCGCATAATATATCCAAAGATTTTTTAATTATTTTATCAAGTTCTTCTCCTATAACTACCTTTTTCATAACTCATCACTCACTTCCATAATATATTTCCAATATTTTTTAGGCATGAAGTTCATTCTACACCTATCATTTTTTCTTTCCTTTATTCCAACAGTATTATAAAATTCTTTCCATAGACTTAAGAACTTATCCTCATCATCACTCAAATTAAAATCATTTATCTTGAATTCATCACCAGAAACAATAATAAAACTTTTCCTATCATATAAACTATATAAATTTCTATTAACATCCTTAATAATCCAGTATTCATTTTTTAAACGAGCCTTGAAATGATTAGATAGTAATAAAAGAATATTATTAGTTGGATTGATTTCAGCATAATAAATTTCATTATTCATTTTTTTGAATCTAGTGAATCCTTTAAACTTATGATTTTCTCTTGATACATACAGACTTTGCTTTAAAGCTTCATTCACCCATTTGTTGTTACACATAAACCTAGTTGTTTCTTTGTACTTTAAGGAATACAAACAATAATAAAAGATAAGAATTTCTTTATCTTTAGACACCGATAAATAAAGCCTAAATATCATATTAAAATTATCATACCCAATATTTTTTATAATATAATTAATAGTTTCTTCTTTTTCGGGCAATAAGAGTTCTTCTACTTCATCAAATAAACCAAATTCAAAGTTACGTGGTTTTATATCTTTTGGTATAGTTTTCTTTCTTATCAAAATTACAATTAAAGCTAAAAGACTTAAGAAATTATCATTATAAACATAAACTTTATTATTCATTGAATAAACTCAACTGACTAACTTGCCTTCTATTTTCTACTAGATCTTCAAGCAATAATGACTGTTCTATTATGTTTCTTTTAAAATTAGCCGAGTCCATAAAATATTTACCATCACAAGTAATAAAATATTTTGCTCTTTTCATAACAATATTCATATTTTTCAAATCTTCAAACTTTATTTTAAAATACTTTCTTGAACTATATATTTTCTTTGCTCCCTTTACACCAACTCCTGGTATTTGAAGTAATTCATTATAAGAACATGTATTAATCTCTTTTGGAAATAAATGAAGGTTTTTTAAAGCCCACGCAGCTTTGGGATCCAATAATAGATTAAAATTAGGATTTTCTTTGTCCAATATATCATCAACTTTAAAATTATAAAATCTTAAAAGAAAATCAGCTTGATAAAGTCTATTTTCTCTTTTTAAAGGCGGAATACTTATAGCTGGCAGCATCTTATCTTTATTAACAGGAATATATGCCGAATAAAACACTCTTTTTAATTTATGATCATCGTATAACTTTTTGCTTTTGGTCATAATATCAAGATCAGTTTCACTAGTTGCTCCTATAACCATTTGAGTGCTTTGACCGGCAGGGACATAGTGCTTACTTCGATTTTCTTTAACATACTTCATTATTTTAGTAACTTTATCCTCACTTTTGTTAGGAGCTAATAACTTAAGCCCATTTTCCGTAGGTAGCTCTATATTAGCACTCATTCTATCAACCATAGATCCAAGTTTTTTTAATAAAGATTCATTTGTACCAGGTATTGCTTTTACATGAATGTATCCATTAAACTTATACTTATTTCTAAGCATATAGATTGTCTCAATTAATAGATTTGTTGTATAATCAGGATCTTTAATAATTCCTGAGCTTAAAAACAAGCCTTCTATATAATTTCTTTTATAAAAGTTCATTGTAATTTCACATATTTCAGTGGGAGTAAAAATCGCCCTTTTAACATCATTGCTCTTTCTATTTGGACAATATTTGCAATCAAAAATACAAGCATTAGTCATAAGTATCTTTAAAAGAGAAATGCACCTTCCATCAGAAGCAAAAGAATGACAGATTCCACTTCTATTAGTATTTCCATTTCCATCACCATCTCTAGCACTTCCACTTGATGAACATGATGCATCATATTTAGCACTATCGGCAAGAATATGCAATTTTTCTTTTATATCCATAAATTCATCACCAATTAAATTATAAAACATTTGTTCTTATTTGTAAACATTTGTTCGTGTATTTTTTCAAAAAAAAAATAATAGACATTCATCTATTATTTCTATTGATTTATTAAAACTTTCGTAAGTTCATGATTCTCAACGAAGCTACTAGTTTCTACTAAAAATATATTTGTTCCCTCTTGTTTTAAAATAATATGTATTCCATTAAAAGAGTTTTGTATTAAGTTTTCAACCAAGCCCAAAGTTTCCTGAATAAAACCATAATATTTTTTTTCAACTAATTCATTTTCATCTAAATTACTTTTTTCATTTTCTAAACGAATTCTTACTTTCTCATCTTTCGGAAGAGATATAAAGGTATCTAAATACATATAATTAGCAAAATCATTTAATAAAGAATCCAATTTCTCATTATATGCTTGGTTTTCTAAACTGATAATTGATGATCCAACAATTGTAGATAAATATTCAAAACATTCATCAATTGTACTAAATAATATATTTTGTTCTTTTTGGTTAGTTATTATCTTAACCATTTCTTCTGATACTTTCTCTGGAATTAAATGTTTTTGCCTATCTAAACATTCCAAAAAATAATTATATGCATGATACCTTAAACTTTTAACCCTATTTTCATTTGAAAACAAAACAAAACCTATCCATTCATTACTATCACCAGTAAGCATATACATACGGAATCCATACTCCAAATTTTTAAAAGCTTCTTCATCAACAAAACGCTTGTTAATGCAATCATAAAAACTCTTTTCGTATGCATATTTTGATAAAGAAGAAAAAAAATCTTTGTCAAATGGATTTTCTACGTAAGTTAAATGGACCATACTACCCACCTCCACTATCTTACAATAAAAATATATCAATATCTTAGTAAATTTACAAGATATAACTTAATATATTATATGAAAAAAGAATAAAAAAAACTGTACTTTACATACAGTCATTTTGTTTATTCTCTAGATATTTTTTTAACGTTTTAGTTAATCTTACTCCACTAACCTTTTTTTCAATATTTTGTTCTTTAATAAATTTACGAAGTCCGATTACTTTATAACTAACTCCGCCAAATAAACCTAAAAGTTCTTTTTCTCTTTTGTTTAAGTCTTTTGGAGTTATTTCCGATTCATCAATATTCCAACCACTTGATTCCATTACAGCTAGCATATCTTCCATATTATAATCCAAAGAGTTTATATTATAATAGTATTCAGCTCTTCTAACATTATCAAAAAGACTTAATCTAGTTTTTGTATCAATAGGCTTATTCATCATTTTTTCAAATTCATATATTTTATCTATAAAGGATTTCTTTTCTTTTTCAGAACTGATAAGAACATTTTTAACAAAATCAAAAGTATCTCCAGTAACCAATTCATATAAGTATTCAATATGTTTCCATTTTGAAGTTCCTAAAGATTCAATCTCTGAAATCGATAGTCCTTTAATATTACCCTCTTGAATTTCTTCTCTAGATTCAAATTTCTCCCATGGGAATTTTTCCTTATCACACTTTTCTACTTCATCAGTTGTTTTTAAAAAATAATTATATAAAGTAGGATATTTTTTATCTTTTAATCCCTTCATACAATCAAGAAATGGATCAAAAACATATATACCATCAACATTATATTTATCATCTTTTATATAAGCTGAAACTCTAGAAAGTTTTTTGTTTCGATTTATTTCAGAATAATGATTTACAATTTTGGAGTTAATGCCTAAATAGTTTAAAAGTTCAGAAAACAATAGAGAAAAGTTTAACTGAGCAGAATTCGTATTATAAATTTTTTCAAATATAGTTATTTCTTCACTTGGTGTTTCATCAAAACTTCTATATACAAGATTTCTAACAATGTCATAAGATAACATGACTAATTCAAGCTTACTTGTTAAATTACATGATTTAATTGAATCTACGTAGCTATCCATTAATTTACTCATTGATAAAACATCTTCATATGAAACATACTCTTTGTTGCCCTTCAATTTAAAAACTAGTTGATTTTTATATTCTGAATATTCATTAGCAAGTTTAACTGCATCAGTAATAGAAATTTCATCACTTGATAGAATTATCTTTTTTGATTTAATCCAAGAGTTTTTTGCTAATAAATTTTTAGGAATAGTTGTGTCTCCTAAACCGGCATCCAAATCTACGTAATCGAAAGCATCTATAATGTTTTCATATGAAAATAGTGTTGCTAAGAAGTCTTTTGCTTCTTGAGGTTCAAGAAATGATTCCTCCATTACAGCTTTTATTAATAAATCATAACGAGATAGTTTTTCAATTAAATCATCATTTTCTAAATCAATAAACATAACGAGATTACAATAATCAGGAGCAACACTAGCGAAAAAATCTCCACTTGTAATCCCTTTTTTACCTATAGTTAAAATATTTTTCATCAAAACATCCCCTTTTGTATTAAGATATTATATATATTTTTTTTATTTTGTCAACCAATCAAAAATACTACTCATCTCCTGCTTCAAGAAGTTTTCTAATATCCTTTTCAGATAGATTAGATAACATTTCTTTGCCATTTCCTTCTATTAAATTTTCACTCAATATCTTTTTTTGTTTTGTAGTTCAATAATTTTTTCTTCAATTGTTCCCATTGTTATAAGGTTTATTACAGAAACCTTATGTTATTGACATATTGGTTTCGTTGGAAGTGTTATTTCTTCTACATTGTCATCAATTACTAAATTATTCTTTATTTCATGAAAAAGTCCTTCATGAAATTCTTTAATGTCTTTATCTTCAAAGGTTAATTTGTCAATTTTATTTTCTTTTAAAGATAAAATCATTCGTCTTTCATTTCGATTTAAAATACATACTTCTTATCTCATAAAAATAAGTTGAAATATTGATTCCTTGTGGAGGATATAAAACAATATTTTGTTTTTCAAAATCTGTTTGCAATATACAAATAATTTTTCGTTTATCATCTGGTGATTCAATATCTATGTATAATCTATAATCTGCGTTAGAATCATCATATGAAACAATAAAATCACAAGGATTTTCTTCAGTTATATTATCATTTTGTTGATATGTTCCCATATATACATAAATGTTATTTGTATTACTTATTCCAATATTATTAATAACATATTCTAATAATTCATCATCACATAATTCTTCTACTTTAGAATGTGATTTAGTAATTGATTCTAATTTTCTTTTTATATCTCTTAGTTTTCCATTTGTCATTTAAAATGACCATATCTATTATTATCTTAATTTTTGTTCTTCTTTGTTTTCTGATAATTCAGCAAATTCATTATATTTTCGTGTATAATCTGATACTATATTCATAAAATCAGGATTAGCCGTATTAAAATTAATTTTTATTTTGCTGCCATTCAAATTAACAACATCAACACCAGAAAAGTTTCCTTGCATCGATTTAATAGAATAATATCTTGTTACACCCATTGTTTCATGTTCTAGAAATGTATCTAAAAAATCATTTAATATTTGTTCATATAAAACTAAACAATGATCTTCAGTTATTCCTAAATTCAAATGTTTTTCAAAATTTGCTTCAAGTACATAAATATCTAATGTACACATATTCTGACCATCTATTTTAGCATACCAAAAATCCATTACAGAATTTACTTTTTCTGAATTTGATAAAATTTGTGTTATATATTCTATAACCAATTTAGATTTTTCTGGTGCTAATGCTTTTGCTTCTATTTTTTTCATACAAAAAAATCTCCTTACATTTTTTTACATTATAGCATACATTATGAACAAATCATTTTTTTATAATTTATGATTGATCGTTTCTACTCCATTCTCATAATGTGCCAAATATAATTGCTCGTCAATAAGTTTTTCTATATAATGTACATATTTTAGATGTTTTTCATAATCAAATTTGCTTAAATAAACTCTACCATCTTCATATATCATATCACGTTCTATTACATATTCTTCTGTTGTTTTTTCTTTCTTATTTGGATTAAATGTTTTTACTATTTTTTTACTATTTTCACTAAGTTCCCATTCTCTATATTTACTCATATAATTTTTTTGTTCTTCAAAGGTATCAAATTCCATTTCATAGAACTCTTTCATTTCAACATAATTTGGATTAAGTAACTCATTATAACATCCACATTTTATTAAAAATTCTTCTTCGCTAAAATATGCTATATTTTTAGGAACATCTTGCATCTTAAATCCTTTACAAACTTCTAATAATAAATCACTAGCATTTTTACCAATATGATTTACTTCAATTTTATAACATCCATCATGATAAATGCTTACAGATATATTCTTCGATTTTAAACTTTTTAAATATTTTAAATTTTCATCACTTATTTCATCATATATTTCAATCCATATTCCATTTTCACCAATATAATTACTTACCATAAATGTATAAATATTCTTACTCCACAATTCTTTACAAGCAGGTATGCATTCTGTCATAATAAATTTTTCTGGATTGTTTTCAACTTCTTCCATGGATGTTTGTGATACTTCAGAAAATTTGTTTGATTGTTGCATATATTCTTCTCTTTTATCAAATTGTAAATCTAAAAGTTTTGAATAGACTTCAATATTTTGTTTTGATAAATGCAATAATATTGAATCAAGTTGTTTAATTGATTTAAATTGTTCCTCTGAAGAAACGTTTATTGTTCTATTATCAACTAAACTTTGAACAATACAAGGTTCTGATAAATTATCAACACCACCAGTATATACTATTGCATCTGTAGAATAGATTATATCAAGTAATTCCCATATAAAATTTTTAACTTTTTTACCATAGGAATTATCTAATTTTTCTTCAAATAATTTCAACGATTGTTTTCCATTAAAATTAATTGCTATAAAATCCTCAATACTCATATTTAAAACTAATAATATTTTTCTTAATATCATATCATACATTTGATAATTTCTTAAATTGCTTTTAATAGTTCCGCCAGATAACATTCTTAATTCTTCTGAATTATATTCTAATTTTTCTTTTATATTACCAAAAATATTAGAATATACCATTTCAGCAACATTTTGTGTTTGTGCTTCCATTAGAATACGCCACTTATAGTTTTGCATTATTCCGATACATTCCTCATATCCATCTACATTATACCTTTGTAAAAAATGAGTTAATTCATGAAATAATGTTATTTTAATCATATCATCTTCCATATTTTTATTTATGTATATAATATTACCCTTAAATAAGCCTTTATTTTTTTTACTTATTCCTAACTCTTTTAATAATTTATCATCATTATTATCGTAGTATATAATATTTTTTAATTCATTAACTACTTTTAAAACAAGACTATTAATTAAAGTTTCATCTTTTAATATGTTTAGTTCAAAAAGAGAAACAAAGTATTTGGCTATCAAAGATATTTTATCTTCATCTATATTTTTGCTATTATTAGATATTTTTTGGACTATATTATCATATAAAGTCATAACAACACCTCATAAAGTAATTATATCACACATTTGTTAAATATCTTCTTCACATTTTTGTTTGCTAACAATATCTCGTATATATAGGGTATTTTGTCCTTATACCTTTTCATCGTTATATAAGTTTGCGAATGCTTGATAACTTTTTCCTCTAAATGTAGATTATTAATTCTTACTACAATATCTTTTATTAATGAATCTATATAACTTTTTATTTTTCCTTTTAATACCTAATGGTGGTTAATTAGGAATATTTCCAGCCTTTATTGTTCCAGATAATCCAACTTTGTTCTTTATAAACATTTTTCTATTCTATTTTGTAAAACACTTGTCATTATTCTCATAACCATTCTACCATTTGATGTAGTAGTATTAGATTCATCAGCCATACAATCAATATCACATTCACAATCATTTACCTGTTTCATTAGTTTTTCAACATAATAAACACTTCTTGTTAATCTATCTAATTTAAAAGCAACAATAACATTTATTTTGCCATCTCTCATATCTTGCAGCATTTCTTGATATGCAGGTCTTTTATCATCTTTCGCACTTATTCCCTCATCAGTATATACTTTATAAATTTCATAACCTTTAAAATTACAAAATTCAGTTAATCTTTTTTCTTGTTCTGATAAACTAAAACCTTCTCTTGCTTGATCGAGTGTACCAACTCTTTTATAAATACCTGCAATTTTCTTCATTTATTAAATTTCAACTCTTTTTAATATAAAAAGGTGTCAAAAGTATTAATTGTGTAATACTACTGACACCTTATAATTTTATCTTCTCTTTGCAGATTGCATTTGTTTTGAAATATAATCGTATTCACTCATTGATTTTTGATTTACATAAGTTATTTTATCATCATTATATTTTCCAGGTGAACCTGTCGTAATGACAGTTTGTCCAAAATCATTTTGATTATATCCACAAATTACTCTTTTATTTTGTAATTGTTTCTTTAATAGTAATAAGTATTGTTTTTCTGACATATGAAATCCCTCTTAATTGGTTATTATACACTATATTTTTTAAATATCAATCCCATGTATTATTCAATATTCTTTAAATGATTTTCTTATTCAGATAATTTAATTTTATTATTTAAGTTTTCTATAAATATCTCATTAGAATAATTAAAAGCTAGGAAAGTTATACCATTAATTATAATTCTGTGTGGTTCTAGATATGTAAGATTAGTTTTATTTATCATTCTTAAATTACCATTAATAATTGTTGATTTAACCTTACAAAATTCACATATAAACTCTAATCTCTTTCTTAATGATTCTTCCATTCTAACTTCTTGCCTGATAACATTAACCATTTTAATCAATCCTCTAAACTTAAATCTAAAAAAAGTACCAACTTCTTTAGAAATTGATACCTTTTTTAGTATTTAAGTCCTAACTTTTAAAAAGTCTAGACAGATTGCCTTATGGTGCAGGTAACAGGACTTGAACCTGCACGAATCACTCCACTAGATCCTAAGTCTAGCGCGTCTGCCAATTCCGCCATACCTGCACAAAAAATGGTGGATCTTGTAGGACTCGAACCTACGACCGACCGGTTATGAGCCGGTTGCTCTAACCAACTGAGCTAAAGATCCAAATTATAGTCACCAACGTACTACTAATTAAATATATCATAACCGGCGGTCGGTTGCAAGTACTTTTTATTCTAAAATATATTTTTTATAAATAATTTCTTTTTTCGACAAAAACTGCAAGATCAACCATCTATAATAACAAACTTATGAAAGGAGGAATCATGAAAAAAGATTTTAATGATATAATTAAATTGTTTAAAGATATTAGTTCTAAAGGATATGTTAAAGCAATTAATAATAATCCATATAATTCATGTGGACTTACATTCGAACATCTTCTTAATATAAATCCTAACAGTTCCATATTCCCAGATTATAAAGAAATTGAAATAAAGACAAGTACTAGGTTCAGTAACTTTCCAGTTTCTTTGTTCTCATCTACGTTCACTGGATATCACGAATATGAAAGTGATTATATTTTAAATAACTATGGAATTTATGATAAAGTCTATAAAGATAAAAAAATATTTAATATTGCTTTAAAGTATAATAAGCCAGTAGAATATGGGAACCACTACTTCGAATTAAGAATGCTTGATGATGGAATTGTTACTTATGTTTATAATCAAAATAAAATTTTAATAGATAAAATTGGGTATATCGATTTTGACACCATTAGAACTAGAGCCGAAATAAAAGTAAAAAAAATGGTGCTAATAAAAGCTAGTAAGAAAAAAGAAAATGACGATTTATATTATAGATATTATCAAATTGACTGTTATACTTTAAAAGAATTTGAAAATTTTATTGATGCCATAAAAAGTGGTGATCTTAGAATATCAGTTTCCCTAAGATTCGATCGATCAAGTAATTTACTTGGAAAAAACAGAAATAAGGGACTAATTTTTGCGATAAGAAAAGATGGCATTAGTTCCATCTTTAAACTTATTGACTCCAAAAACAACTAGAATTTTATTCTGTTTTTTTTATTCATAAAACTGCTTAAATGTAAAAATTCATAAGCTGTTGGATATTCATAAATCACATTATCTCCTTCATATTTTATTTTCAAGAAACCCAATTTTTTATCATTTCTTTCAATAATTTGAAATAATTGATTATTATATTTAATTTTTTCTCTTTTTCTATATACATCCATAACCAAAAGTTCCCCTCTTTTTATAGTTGTATATAATATATTAATTTTTAACTTTTGTCAAAAAAAATCTCCAAAGAGACTTTATTTGTGATCCATAGCAGAAAATAAGTTTACCATGAATTTATCTTTATCAGCATTTGCCTTTGAAATCATAACACCTTTATAAGTTGTTAATTCAGCAACATGTCCCTCAAGTAAAATATCCCTTGGTTCAATAGTTTCAAGCATAACAACATTTTGATCTTTATAAACAATATATCTCAATTTTACTTCACCATGAACTTGAGTAAATAAATGATCACTTGGTAACTTTAATTCATAAGTTTCTGTACATTTTTTTGTATCAGTTGATACCAATTCACCTAAAAATTCTCCCTTACGTAAAGATGGGTAGTATTCAAAATTTAATTTTTTAAAAGCAAGCATATTATATTTTTTCAATGCTCTCTCTAATTTTCTAAACTCATTTTCATTAATGTAATCGAGAATAAATCCTTTCATAATTATAATCCCCCTTATTCTACATTACACATCAATTATACCAAATAATAGGCTTTATTTCGATATGTGAGACCTATCTTAACACAAAGTTAACACTTTTGTCAAATTCTGGATTTGCATAATAAGTATTATATTTTTCATTTACCAGCCATTCACTATCTAACGATTCAAGTGACCTATTATTTACTATAACCACTGGTATTCCTAATCTTTGAGCTTCGTTTAAAATTTTAGGTTTAATTTGCTCACTATAAGAAATTATAAAGTCCGGTTTTAAGCACTTATAATTATCAGTATCTTTTAAATTTAATATTTGAATTTCTGACCATGACGAATCAAATTCAGTAAGTGAATACAAATTTACTATCCTATTTGGTGCTAGTGTTCCACAGTCATGTTCGTCCGAATATTTACTCAATAAATCCCTTTCAGAAACATGTAGAATTTTATTTACATCTGCACATAGATATCCATAATCAAATGATAAAGAATCATTTTCTCTTCCAAAAGTTCTATTATGTATACTAGTAATAATAGAATAATAAGACTTATAATAACATGAATATTTTTTAAATTTTCTTGAACTTCTCACTAAAAGTTTGTATTTAATAGGTCTAAGGTCATATACTGAAATATCATTAATTTCATAATTTGGTTCAAATAAAGTTAAATCAGTAAGATCAGTTAAAATTTCATCATAACTTTTATCTTTCAACTTACGAATGTCATGGTAAAACATTAAATAAATTTTTTCTTTTTTGAAAATATTAAAATAATATAACAGTTCTTCAACCGAAAAGGACTCTAATGTTAGCACTTTCTTATAAAATTTTATATGACTAGTTGGTAAAAGAGTATCTGTATGATGAATACTTATATACCTTAACATTTCATTTATATTAACATAAACGTTTTGATAAGAATCATGAAAAAGATAATCGACAATATATGCAAACAGGTCACTTTTATTTGCTTTTATAATAATATTTTCTAATAAAGCATAATATTTTAAATATTCATTTATATTTGGATATAATTCCATATAACGATCAAAAATATATCTAACATCATAAATATTTTCACGTTCTAAAAGTTCGCATAAATTCATAAAATCAGTCATTGAAAAAGTATTCTACCACTTTAAAATATAAAAAGGAAGAATTACTCTTCAGTATCTTCCTTTTTATCCATTTTGATTAAAACCTCTCTTGGCTTTGATCCGTTTTGTGGTCCAATTACACCTCTTTCTTCAAGTAAATCAACAATTCTTGCAGCACGATTATATCCAAGTCTAAATCTTCTTTGTAATAAAGAAGCAGATACTTTACCAGTTTCAATCGCAAAGTCAACGATTTCATTATATAGAGGATCATCTTCTGAAGTATCTCTTCCACCTACTCCAGCAGTAGAAATTGATTCAGTGTTTTGGTTCATTTGAGTAATTGATTCATCATATGAAGCTACTTGTTCTTTAGAAGTATAAGCAATTACTCTTTCTATTTCGTCATCACTTATAAAATTACCTTGAATTCTAAGTGGCGTATTTTCTCCCATTGGTTTATAAAGCATATCACCTTTTCCTAGAAGTTTTTCAGCACCTCCCATGTCAAGAATGGTTCTTGAATCAATTTGAGATGCTACAGCAAAAGCAATACGTGATGGAATATTTGCCTTTACAACACCAGTTATAACATCGGTAGATGGTCTTTGAGTTGCAACTATCAAATGAATTCCAGCTGCTCTTGCCATTTGAGTAATTCTCATAATTGAATCTTCTACTTCTTTTGATGCAACTAACATCAAATCAGCAAGTTCGTCAATGATTACCACAATGTAACTCATTAAATGAATCGTTTTATCCTCAGGATTTTTCTTCATCATTGCACTCATTTTTTCATTATAACCAACTATATTCTTTACTTTTTCATCAGCAAACATGTCATAACGTTTTTCCATTTCCTTTACAATATTTTGCAAAGCAATACTTGCTTTTTTAGGGTCAGTTACAACTGGACACAATAAATGTGGTACACCATTATAATTTGAAAGTTCAACTTTTTTTGGATCTACCAATACAAGTTTCACTTCATCTGGTCTCTTAGTTATAAGTAAACTATTGATAAATGAATTTATACATACAGATTTACCTGATCCAGTAGAACCAGCAACTAGTAAGTGTGGTGTTTTAGAAAGATCTGCTATACAGTTATTACCATTAATATCTTTTCCTAAGGAAACAGGAAGTTTCATTGACATCATTTCTTTTTGCTTATCTTGAATTACCTCTCTTACTTGTACTCCAACCGTTATCTTATTAGGTATTTCAACTCCAACTGTTGTTTTACCTGGAATTGGTGCTTCTATACGAACATCTTTAGCAGCAAGAGATAAAGCGATTTCTTTAGATAACCCCGTTATTTTGCTAACTTTTGTACCATTTTTTACAGCAACTTCAAATTGAGTTACCGTTGGTCCCTCATGAACAGCAACCACTTTTCCAGTTATACCAAAATCAGCAAGAACGTTTTGTAAAGCAATACTCGTTTGCTTAATAAATTCATCACTGTTGGTACGTTTATTTTTCTTTAATGGATCTAAAACTTCATCAAGTTTTGGTAAACGATAATTAGAGTTAATACTTATTAGAGGAACATCGGCTACTGGAACAGTTGGAGTTTGCACTTCTTCCCCTACATTTTTATACTTCTTAAGTTCTTCAACTGATTTAATAACGACTTTATCGTCCTCTTCCTCTTCTTCATCTTCTTTTTCCATTTGTTTATTTGCTTTAGCAATCTTTGCCTCTTTTTTAGCTTCTTTTCTCTTTTCACGGCGGTTCTCAAGGAATTTTCCAAAATTATCTAATAAATCTGAAAATGAAATATTAAACATTAAAATTAGACCAAATACAATAACAACAGAAACTATAATATAAGTTCCAACTTTATCAAGTAAAGACACCAAAGCCCATGAACTAAATAATCCAATTATTCCTCCACCAGTTTGACTTAAACCAACAAAATTTTCATTTATTACTGATAAAAATACCTCCATAGAATTATTTAATACATCAGCTATTTTAGTACCACCCTCAACATAATTCATATGAGCTAAAGTTAATCCTGAAAGTAAAATTAAATAAAATCCGATTAATCTTGCTGTAAAAAATTTAGGCATTTTTCTTTTAAACAACATATACATGCCTAAAACAAGTAAAAGAATAATTAAAATATTATAATATGATCCAAATAAAAATATAGCAAAATCCTTTATAATATTACCAACAGGTCCAAAAACACCAAGACCAATTACCCCAATTAAAATTAATATTAATCCAGTTATCTCAACAGAAAACTTTGGACTAGTTGTATTCGCACTTTTTTTCTTTTTACGTTTTGTCATACCATTCACCCTAATATAATTATAACCTAATTAAAGATTTTAGGGGCAAAATTTGTAAATATTTATGTAAAGAAGAGACTAATTTACATTATCGACCAAATTTTTATATGCTTTATTATTCATTAATAACTCATGATTGCCAATACCCATAATTTTACCCTTTTCTAATAAAATCAAATTATCCGAGAGTTCCATTATTTTTTTATTATGAGTAATAATCAGTATAGTATGACTACCCTTCAACTCATTAATTAATTCAAAAATTTTACGAGATGTTTTCGGATCTAACGACGACGTCACTTCATCAAGCAAAATTATTTTCGGATTTATAAGCATTACTCGTGCAAGTGATAAGAGTTGCTTTTGACCTCCACTTAAATTATCAGCATTTTCTTTGAGCACTGTGTTGTAACCGTCTTTAAGTGACATAATATGATCATGTATTCCAACCTTTTTACATACATTAACTTGATCTTTAAAAGACGAATTACCAACAGATAAATTATCTTTTATACTAAAATCAAACATAAAAGTATTTTGATTTACAACACTTATTATAGAACTATACTTTTCTTTAGAATATTTATAAATATCAAGATTATCGATCAAAATATTCCCAGTATCTATATTATAAAATCGTAAAAGCAAATTAAAAATTGTTGTTTTACCTGAACCATATTCACCAACAAAAGTAATCAAAGAATTTTCTGGAATTTTAAAAGACACATGTTTTAAAACCAATTTATCATCATATTTAAAAGATACATTCCTAAATTCAATTACACCAATTACATTCTTTTTATGAATATTGTCAATATAGCAAGTGTTATTTTTATGATCAATAATATCTTTAACACGTTCAAAAGAAACACATTTTTCCGCTAAAGAAATATAAAATGAAATAATATTATCCAAAGTTTCTCTAATTCTACCATAATATGATATCAATAATAAAACCATAGTCAATTTCATTTTGTTGTTAATTAAGAAATAAATTAAGATAAAGAGCATACCAAACTTAGCTATATCAATAAAAAGTGAAACAACGTTTTTTCTAATTATTAAATATCTTCTTTTTTGATAATAACTATTTCCCCACTTAATTCTTAATTTTTTCATTTTATTTTCTAATTTAGAATAAAGGCCTAAACTTTTAACATCCTTAAGGCCTCTTAATAATTGGGATAATAAAGAAGTCAATTCATCAGCATATTTACGTTGTTTTTTCAAATAACTATTTGATTTAACAATACACCATTTAGCAAAAATATAATAAATCAGAAAAACAACGAATACATAAACAAAAACTAACTTACTCTTACTAAAAAAAATAGTAAACAATATAACTAATTTAATTATTTCAATCATCATTTCAAAAACAATTGATGGAATTTCCGCCATATTTAATATATCTTGATTAGATGAATTTAAGATTTTTCCATTATTAATTTCTCTTCCGTAATTTTCATCAAATTCACACACTGACTTAACTAACATTTGATGAACTCTTGCATATATTTTCTTAAAATATTTAGCATATAGAGTGTTTGTAATAAAAGATAAAGCTCTATTTATTATTAATATTAAAGTTATAATTGCTAAGTTTTTAAAAACCAAAGTATAAGAAGCTGTTGTTAACAAAGTTATAGTTGATGCTTCATAATAAGGTTTAATTAAACCTATAAGAACGTTTATCAAACATATTAAAGTAAAAACATACAAGCCAAAATCTTTATAGCCAACTAATGAAAAATAGTTTTTAATAATATTAATTGATTTGTTTTTCATAACTAATCACCAAATCAATTATAAAAAAGTTAATCTCTAGATTCTTTACATTTTCTATATCAATTATGTAAACTATTTTAGGGGTAACATAATAAATGTATAATTACTAGAATAATTTTCTATGGTAATATTTTTATCAGCGTTATATTTAGTTGAAGGATACCAAGACAATTTTATTTTTCTTTCAAGTGAAACAATATCATCTTGTTTACTGCCAGCTAATTTAAATACAATATATCGAGTGTTTTCTAAAGTATAAACCTCTAAATTTTCATTTTTTATAGTAGTTCCTAAATAATAGTTGTACTCACCATTGTGTCTTATAAAAATGCCATACAACATTTCTTTTTCAGTCAATTTATCTACATCTTGCTCTTGTCTCAAATTAAGAAACAACTTTCGTATTTGATAAAGTAAGTCATCATGATTTTTTTCATGTACATGATAACAATATAATTTTTTTTGAGCAAATTCTTTTATCTCATAATCAAAATTAAAATCTTTATCATCCAAAGGAAAAATTATCATAGGAACGCTTTGATACATTACATTTTTTTTACGACAATCATTTGGTGATATTCCAAATTGATTTTTAAATGCTCGATAAAAAGATGTAGCTGAATTAAATTGATATTTAATTGCTATATCAATAATTTTGTTATTCGTGTTTTTTATTTCTTCAAAAGCAGCACTTAATCTTCTCTTTTTGATATATTCTTTTAATGTTATTCCAGTTAAAAAATTAAAAATTCTTTCTAAAATAAAAATATTCATTCCTGTTATTTTGCATAACTTATCAAAATCAATTTCTTCATCTAAGTGATTTTCAATATACTTCACCATTTCATTTAATACTTTATAATTCATGCTGCACCTCAAATATATTATATTTAATTACAAAAAAAATAGCAAATTAGCTATTTTCTTTTTGGTTCGATTTTTTCTTGACCTAACATATACATTCTTAAAGGTTCAGGAATAGTTATGCTTCCATCTTCATTATAGTTATTTTCAATTAAAGCAATCAAAGCACGAGTAGATGCAAGTACTGTATTATTAAGCGTATGTAGATAATAATTTCCTTTATCACTTTTTACACGAATACCTAATCTTCTTGCTTGAGCATCAGTTAAGTTTGAACAAGAACCTACTTCAAAAAACTTTTGTTGTCTTGGGCTCCATGCTTCAACATCACATGATTTATATTTTAAATCAGCTAAATCTCCAGTACAACATTCAAGTTGTCTTACTGGAATATTTAAGCTTCTAAATAGCTCAACTGTGAATTTCCACATACGTTCATACCAAGCATCACTGTCTTCTGGTTCACATAAAACAATCATTTCTTGTTTTTCAAATTGATGAACTCTATATATTCCTCTTTCCTCAATACCATGAGCACCTACTTCTTTTCTAAAACAAGGTGAATACGAAGTCATACAAATAGGTAAACTTTCTTTTTTAATTAATTGATCTTTAAATTTACCAATCATTGAGTGTTCACTTGTACCAATTAAATATAAGTCTTCTCCTTCAATTTTATACATCATGGCGTCCATTTCAGTAAAACTCATTACTCCAGTTACAACATCACTTCTAATCATGAATGGAGGTATACAATAAGTAAATCCTTTTTGTACCATGAAGTCTCTTGCATATGCAAGCATCGCACTTGAAAGTCTTGCTGCATCACCCATAAGATAATAGAAACCATTTCCACTTGTTCTACCACTTGCTTCTTTATCAAGTCCATCAATACTTTCAAGAATATCAGCATGATATGGTATTTCATAAGCTGGTACAGTTGCTTCTCCAAATCTTTTTAACTCAACATTTTCAGAATCATCTTTACCTACTGGAACATCTGAAGCAACAATATTTGGAATAACCATCATTTTTTCTTTAATTATTTTACTTAGTTCTTCTTCTCTAGAAGTTAAAGTATCTATTTCATTATTCATAGTTGAAACCTTAGTTTTAATCTCTTCAGCTTCTTCACGTTTTCCATCGCGCATTAAGTTTCCAATTTCAGAACTTAATTTGTTTTTTTCAGCACGCATAGTATCCATTTTTAGTTTAGTATCTCTATATTCATTATCTAATTCATATATTTCATCAACTAAAGGTAATTTTTCATCTTGAAATTTTTTCTTTATATTTTCTTTTACTAATTCTTTATTTTCTCTTATTAATTTAATATCTATCATTTTTATTCCTACTTTCTAATGCTTTTTCTAATTTTTTTAAATTATTACCATACTTTTTATCAAACCATTCCTGTTGTTCACTTGATAAAAGTCCTAACCTTTTTTGATCATAATTATTTTTCATATCACGCATCTTTAATCTTAAAGCATGTGGATTTCCACTATTTATAATTGAATCTATTTCTACATTATAAGATTGCAATCTTTCTTCCTCACTTAGCTCTGTCTTTTCTTTTAAAGGTTTTGTAACAATAAACACAGTTTCAACTATATCCCTATCAATTCCAACCTCTAATAAATCCAAAGCGGTTATATTTGTATCCTCTATAATATCATGTAATAATCCAGCAACTGAAGAAATATAATCTTCGCTTAAAGAAACTGTATACAAATGATCTATATAAGGATTCCCTGCTTTATCCAAAATATTTGCAAACACTCTTCGAACTATAACAGATGCCTTAAGATATTGATCATCCATCTCTCTTATTTTTTCTAAATCTTCTTTAGAAAAACTGATAAGTAAATTATTATCATCAGTTATTCTACTTGTGTCAAATAAATCAACCAAATCAAATAAATTATCCGGTAAAGAATGTACACAAATATACTTATCCTTATAAAAATCTAGATTCTCAGTGTAAACTAACTTAAATCCCAACTGTTTTAACCTATTCAATTGTTTTATTCTATTAGATAAACTTTGCTTTTGATGACAATCATCAGTTATTACTTTTCTCATAAATATTCCTTTCTAATAAAAAAAATGATACCACACAAAGGAGCACTTATGTGCGGTACCATCCTACTTTTAACTTAATTTAGATAACGGCTAACACCGGTTGCTATTAACAACACTAATGAGGAGATTCATAAATATTTATTGCTTGTTTACACCAACCACAAACTCTCTTTAAAACAAATCATTTATTACTAATCTCATATCTTCGCTTTACAAATAAAATTTTATCTTATTTTCTTTATCTAGTCAATATGAATGTCACGATTTTCAAACGTTTTATCCATCAATATTTCATGGATTTCTTCTTCTTGATTATCTAAATAAATACTCTCAATTCTATCAACTGAACATTTTGAAGCAATTAGTATACTTGTTATTTTTTGAACAGCATTTTCAACTGTATCATTTACTACAACATAGTTATAATCTTTAACTTCATTAATTTCTTGATATGCTCTTTTAAATCTTGAAAGAACTTTATCTTTAGTTTCTGTTCCACGATATGTAAGTCTACGTCTAAGTTCACTCATTGAAGGTGGAAGAATAAATATACATATTGCTTCAGGTAAAAGTTCGCGAACCTTTAAAGCTCCTTGAACTTCAATTTCTAAGATAACATCAATTCCACTATTTAATCTATCATCTATATACTTTTTAGGAGTACCATAATAAGCACCATTATACTCAGCATATTCTAAAAATTCATTATTGCTAATCATTTCCTCGAATTCTTCTTTTGATAAAAAATAATACGTTTCTCCTTCTTTATCTCCAGGTCTAGGAGCTCTTGAAGTACAAGAAATACTTAACCATGCATTTTCATGTATATTTAAAAATTCTTTAATGATAGTACCCTTACCAGCACCACTTGGACCACTTATAACAATTAATGATCCTCTGCTTTTCTCTTTAATAACGTCCATAAATTATCCCTTTCTAGCTATTCTTTTTTCTAAACAAGGCGCTGAACAATCATCACAATAAACTTCATCCTTAAAAGCCTTCTTTTGACATTCATTTATATAGTCTGTTTCTATTTCGATTACATCTTCAACACATTTTTTTATTTCTTCATCTTCAAATGATTCTTTGAATGAACGAGCACTCATAAATGTATCTTCAAGTATTTTTTCCTTGTCTTTTCTACCAGTATACCAATTATGATAATGACATATCCTTCCAACTGTGCATCCTACACTATTAGCTATAACATAAATTATATAAAAGAAACTATCAAATATTTTTTCATCATAATTTTCCAATACATATTGAAGATAAAACTCAATATCAGCATTATGAATAAATTTAAAAGATTCTAATTCTTTAATCTCTACTGCAATATAAGATTTATGATAGTATGAATTTACATATGGTTCTATTTTTTTTAAGAATCTATTTTTCATTTCCTCTCTAAGTTCATCCGTTTTTATAAACTCTAAAGCTTTCAAATATCTTTCATAACTTTCTTCAAAATTAATTTTAAATTTTGCTTCAATTTCAACTAACGTCATAAACTATTCCTCACTTTTAGTTATTATAGCAAACTTGTTATTAAAATAAAAGAGATGTTATAATATTCAAGAGGTTATATTTATGAATGAAAAAAACTTAAATGATTATTATAATAAATTTAATGAAGATAAAAGATTAAAAACAAGACATGGTCGTGTTGAATTTATAGTAACTATGAAATATATAGAAGAAATTTTAAAAAATTATGAAAATCCTAAAATACTTGATTTAGGTGCAGGTTGTGGAGCTTATTCTGTTCCTCTAAGCGAGTATTATGATGTTACTGCTTTAGAACTCGTTAAACATAATCTAAAAGTGATTGAAAAAAATAGTCAAAATATAAAACTAATCCATGGAAATGCAACTAATTTAAGCATGCTTGAAGATAATAGTTTTGATGTAATTCTAATATTCGGTCCAATGTATCATTTAATATCCACAGAAGAAAAATTAAAGTGTTTAAATGAAGCAAAAAGAGTTTTAAAGAAAAACGGTACAATACTTATTTCATACATTATGAATGATTATGCTATTATAAGACATGGATTTAAAGATAAACATATTCTTGAAGAGATAAATAAAATTGATGATAGTTTTCATATTATTTCTAAAGAAGATGATCTTTATTCATATGTAAGACTCAATGACATTGATAAGTTAAATAAACTTGCTAATTTAAGAAGAATTAAAATTATCTCTCAGGATAGCGTATCTAACTATATGAGGGAATATATAAATAAATTAAATGATGACGAATTTGAACTATTTATAAAATTTCAATTGTCAATATGTGAAAGATATGAAATGCTTGGTTTGTCAACACATGTATTAGACATATTAAAAGAGGATTAGTTTAATCCTCTTTATGTTGTTCTAAAATTTTCTTTAATCCTACATAAGGCAAAGTCACACATGTTTTTCTATTACCTTGTTTATAAGTTTCGTCAAAAACAATCGCTTCGTTTAAAGAAGAGCCATCATATTCTTCTTCATTAAGCATTGCTTCAAAGTTATTTATATATTCAAGAGCCTCTTCTTCTGTTTTTCCAATCAAATTTCTTATCATAATTGACGTTGAAGATGTTGATATGGCACATGCTTCACCATCAAATTTAATATCTTCAAGTAAACCATCTTTTATTAATACATAGATATCAATATTATCTATACACGATTCGTTATTTGAATTTACTTTTATATATCCATCTACATTCTCACTTGTTTTATGAAATGGATGAGAGTAATTATCAAGTATTATTTCTCTTTTTTCAATTCCGTCCATTATTAGATCATCTCACTTATTATTCTATTTTTATCTTTTAATAGTTCATAAACTTTGTCACATTCTTCATAAGTATTGTAAAAATACATGCTTATTCTTACTGTATTTTTTACACCAATTGCACTTTTTAATATTTTAGCACAATGGTTTCCAGCCCTAACACAAATATGATATTTATTTAAAAAGTATGCTACATCCTGTGCAAATACACCATCTACATTAAAAGCAATTATTCCTGAATCACATTCATCATTTACAATGTTTATATGAGGGATTGTTTTTAATTTTTCTATTAAATATTTTTTTAGTTTTATTTCATGAATTGTAATATTATCCATACCAACACTATTTAAATATTTTATTGCTTCTCCAAATCCAATTACTGATGCAATATTTGGAGTACCTGCTTCTAATCTTGTTGGCAAATCTTTTAAATATACTTCATCTACTGAATCAAAAGATTCATTCATACCTCCACCATAATTGATAGGAACTAAGTTTTCAAGAAGTTCATGTTTTCCATAAAGAACACCTACTCCAGTTGGTCCGCACATTTTATGAGCAGAAAATGAAAGGAAATCACAATCAAGATCTTTTACATCAGTTTTTATATGAGGAACACTTTGAGCACCATCAACAACAACAAAGATATTATGTTCATGAGCATATTCACATATTTCTTTTATTGGTCTAATATCTCCAACTACATTTGTTATGTGAGCTAAAGATATTACTTTAGTATTAGGAGTGATAGCTTTAATTACATTGTTTAAAGTAACATGTAAATTAGAGTCTAATTCTATATTTTTGACTATTATGCCATTTTTACGTGCAAGCATAAACCATGGTAAAACATTGCTTGCATGTTCTGATAAAGTTATTAAAACTTCATCACCAGGTTCTAAAATATGTTCAAAAAAGCCACTTGCTATCATGTTTAAAGATTCTGTCGCCCCACTTGTAAAAACAACTTCATCCATTTCAGCATTGATAAATCTAGAAACAAGTTTGCGTGCATTTTCATATTCAACATCAACTTTATATGAGATATCATAATCTCCCCTATGAGCATTTGCTGAATATTTAGTATAATATTCCGTCATCTTATCTATTACACATTTAGGTTTAAATGTAGTAGCTCCATTATCTAAATATATAATATCATTTTCAAACATCGGAAAATCTTCTCTATACATATTACACCTCCTTTATTTTTTTATATTTTTTAATTCTTCATATTTGCTTACTAATCCATACTTATAAGAGTCTATTATAATTTTGCGTGCAACATCTTCTGTTATTCCTTTAGTTTTTAAATAAAATAAATAATCTGGATTAATATCTGTTATAGAATTACTATGATTAGCTATTACATTGCGTGAGCCTACTCTAAGGATTGGTTCTACATGTACTTTACCACCATCATTTAATATTCTTATATTTTCATCTATTGTATTATCAATTGTTCCAACTTCATCAAATGAATTAATACTTATATCAGCGCTTCCACTTACTATACCAGATATCTCTATATCACTTAAAGAATTATTTCCAAGCATATTTAAAAGTATATTTAATTTATAACTTGCACTTACATCAATATTTGAAACATATTTGAATGTTGAATTATTATGCATATTTATTTCAATTTTAGTATTACTTGCAATTTCGCTAAAGTTAATTATTTCCAAAGTTGATGAGTCAGTCATGTTAAATTTTAAATCTTTAATATCCTTATTTACGATGAATACCTTAACAGAACCAATTACATCAAATACATCAGTTGTAGAGTTTAGTTGATAATTAACTCCATCCAATATTATATTATTCTTCATACTATTTTTCACTCACTTCATACGCACTAAAGCCAGATGTCTCGATTTCACGGGCTAAAGAAGCATCTCCTTCTTTTACAATACATCCACCGCTTAAAATTGATACTTTATCTGGTTTAATATACTCTAATATATTGGTATGATGAGTAATGATTAAAATTGATACGGTTTCATCTTTGTAATCCATTAAAGATGCACTTAAACTCTTTAAACTATCAACATCTAATCCACTATCAAGTTCATCTAAAAGAATTAATTTAGGCTCTAAAACATATAAATGAAGAATTTCATTTTTTTTCTTTTCTCCACCACTCATGCCTTCATTAACACCACGATGAATAAATTCAACAGGTATATTTAGTTTTTTACATATTTCAGTAACCTTTCTATTAAAATCAAAGATATTTACATGTTCTCCTGTTTTACACTCTAAAGCACTTCTTAATACTTCGGCATTAGTAATACCTTCAAGTTCAATTGGATTTTGAGCTAATAAAAATATTCCTCTTCTACTTCTTTCATCAGTTGAAAGAGAAAGTAAATCCGTATCATTATAAAAAATACTACCACTTATTATTTCATAAGTAGGATCGCCCATAATAACTTTACATATTGTACTCTTTCCAACACCATTAGGTCCCATAAGAGTAACAATTTCACCATCATTTATATCCAAGTTAAAGTCATGTAATATAGTTTTGTCATTAACTTTAACAGTTAAATTTTTTATACTTAACATAAAAACCACCAAGATAATTATAATTTATACATAAAAAAAAAGCAATAAAACGTTTTTTGCTTTTTTTGGTTTAGTTAAATAAAGATAATTTTAAAATTAATATGGCAATATAAAAACGATTAAGTAAAGCATTCTTTATGATTATCTTTTTTCATCGTATTACTTTCTCTCGTACTTCTTAAACCAAAATCCCCGAATAATTTAGCCTCTAATTTGGAAGTGATAAGCATCTTCTTCTGCTTCTCGAGTTTATATTATAT